>VFQU01000315.1_pt1 | contig 46876 bp, 37 predicted proteins | sample 3512311 | NCBI WGS metagenome assembly VFQU01 (sample SAMN10412377, study PRJNA504923) | tailings metagenome | isolation source: Relicate 3 Philex TSF3 active mining site | place: Philippines: Tuba, Benguet | collected 2017-08-29 | reverse complement strand
CGAATGGGGCGATGACGAAGGCGCGCCCATGCTGGCCTGGCAGACGCAATCCGGCTTCACCGACAATGATGGGGTGATCGGCGGCTTCGTGCTGTTCCTCTACGAGAACGACGCATGGTCCTTGCTCGACAGTGGCTTTGATGGCTATCGCTTCTCCCCGCCGCAACTGGGCATGGAAGGCACGATGCTGCATATTGCCGGCTATAGCGGCGGCACCGGGGCCTATAATGCCGACCGCCTCTATATGTTCGGCGACACCGGCGCGGCGGTCTATCGGGAAGACTGGAGGCGGGTCGATATCGACAACTGGCGCGACGACATTGGCGCGCTGCTGCCCCAGGGCCTCGAAATCTGGAAAGGCGTCGATTTCGACTTTTCCGACTGGTTCTATGGCGAGTTGAACGCCCGTACCCCGCTCTGGAAGCCCAACGATGGCAATTGCTGCCCCAGCGGCGGTGAGGCCATCATCCGCTTTGAAATCGAGGATTTCGTTCTCAAGGCAACCGACGTCACTCTGCTATCGACAAACGAAGGCTGAAGCACTGCCATGGACATCGGACTGCGCCTTGTCGGCGCCTTCTACATTCTTGCCGGTGTCGTCGCGATGCGCGGGGTCGTCACCGACCGCATGATGGACCAGATGCTGAGCGCCATCAGCCTCAAACCGCAGCCGCCAAGAGAAGCGCAGAAACGCTGGCTCTGGGGCATATCGGCCATGGCCATCGGCATGGGTGGCGCCGCCGCCATGGTGCTGAGCCTTTGGGCCGTGCCGCTGTTTCTCGTCGGGCTGGTGACCCAGATCGTCTATCTCGTCTGGGCGCGCACCGCCTTCCCTCCCGAAAATGCCCTCGAGGAAAAGGGCCGGCGCCAGACCACCAATGCCGCCATCCTCTATGGCGGCGCAACGGCACTGGTCGTCGCGGCCGGCTGGTATGGTCTCCTCCATCCCTGGCTCGACATATGGGCGCTGTTCATTCCGCTCATCGGCGCCGCAATCCTGCTGGGCGTGGGCCGGAACCTGCTCTGGTCGCCGGGCAAAACCGGCTTTGGCGGCTTCGGCAATCCAGACGACCATTGGCCCGACCCCGAGCCCGACTGGGAACCCGAGCCACCGCCGCCGCTCTATCGCGTACGGCTCGAACCCCTCTGGGGCCGCTATGCCCTGAGCGATGCCGATAGCGGCGAAGACCGCCAGCCCGGCCTTTATCTGCCCGAGGACCTGGCCCATCGCATCTATTTGTGGACCTATAATTTCAGCGCCGACGACGAGACGAAAACGCTCATTGCCGAATTCGAAGACGAAGCGCACGAGGCCGCCCATCGCCGCGAAGCCGAGTCAATCATCGCGGAACTCAAGACCATTTTCGGCGACGACAACGCCAGCGGCCCCTATTACCCCGAAAAAATCGTCTATATCGGGCCGGACGAGTTCAGGACCGAAACCCCGGCCTAAAGCCCCAGAAACGCCACCGTGTCGGGATCGACCGGAATGCCTTCGGCACGGCGGCGATCCATTTCTTCCCATTCTCGGTCGCCCGGCGCCATGACCCGTCCGCCTTGTCGCACCGGCGAGCCCCGCAGGCTGTTGAGATAATGCAGCATGGCCGTGCCGAAAGCGGCCCGCCCGGCAAACTTGTCCGGGTCGATGACCAGCACGAAATGGCCCATATTGCGCGGCGTGGAAATATCCTCCGTGCCATACATGGGGATGAAATCGGGATCGAGCGTCGTCCCGGTCAGCAGGGCCGAAAACAGCGTCGCCACCCCGGCCAGCGCCGCGCCCTTATAGCCATAATCAACCCCGCCCAGCGGCAGCAGCATATCGGCGGCATGCGGATCAGTGGTTGGCTCGCCTTCTGGCGTCGCCGCTGTGCCCGCCGGCAGGGGCTGATCGAGCGAACGATGCAGCAGCACGCGATTAAGCGGAATCGAGGACGTCGCCATATCGAGCAGCCACGGGCGCGAACCCGGCACCGGCGCGGCAAAGGCCAGCGGATTGGTGCCGTGGAATTTCTGCGCCCCGTCATAGAGCGCCACCATGGAATCGGTATTGGTGGTGGCGAAGGTGACAAAGCCCTGCTCCGCCCCGGCCAGCGCATAGGCGCCCGCCGCGCCCAGATGGGACGAATGCTTTATGCCGACCGCGCCGACACCGGCCTCACGGGCCAGTTCCATGCCCACCTCGACCGCCCTATAGGCGGCGTAATGGCCCATGCCATCGTCACCATGAACCATGGCGCTGCCCGCGCCGCGCTTTTCCACCGTCAGTTGAGGGTTCTTGTTGAGCCGCCCGCCAGCCAGCATCCGGCAATAATGGCCGGTGAGCCGGACGCCGTGGCTATCCACGCCGACCAGCGAGGCATGCAGCATGGCTCGCACAGCCGCCGCGCGCGATTCCGCGCTTGCCCCGGCCTCGGCCAGCCGCGCCTCGGTCCGCTGGCGCAATAGCGCCTCATCGAAGCGTGGCACCGTCTCGTCCTGCTGCATGAAAAATCCTCCCGCCCCGCTTTTAGCCGCCGGACCGGACGGGTGAAAGCGGCAATCTCGGCGACGCTTCGACCTTGCGCCATGCTGCCACCGCATGGCCACATGTAAAACTTTCTGCTGGCAAGCCTCGCTTGCAGGTCTATGCTTAAGCGACCACGTTGAGACCACCACAATGACCAAGGCCCCGGACACCACCACCCGCAATCTCTGGCATGTCGTTGCAGCAATCGACGAATTGCCAATCGGCCTCGTTGAAACCACGCTCCTGCTGGACACGCGCCTCGCCATGACGCGCGGCGACGATGGCGAACCGGTCGTGTGGCTCGGCAGCGACGAAACCAATGGCGATGAGATCGAGGCCGAAACCGTGCTCGACCGTCTGCCGACAAAGACCGCCTATGGCTATGTCTGGACCTGTCTCGGCTCTCCTTCCGCCGATCTCTTTCCCATTCCCGAATTTGCCGAGCCGGACCGGAAGAATATGAGCTGCGGCTCCATCGGCATTCACGTTTCCGCTCCCCGCGCCGTCGAGAATTTCCTCGATATGGGCCACTTTCCTTACGTCCATACCGACATTCTGGGTGCAGAGCCGCATACCGAGGTCAAGGAATATGACGTCGAAGTCTCCGAGGAGCGCGACGAGGTTCTGGCCACCAAATGCCGTTTTATCCAGCCGCGCGCCGCCAAATCGGCAACCACGGCCATGGAAGTCGAATATGTCTATCGCGTGCCCCATCCCTTCTGCTCGGTGCTCTATAAATCCTGCCCCGAGGATGAAAGCCGCCGCGACGTCATCGGCATTTTTCTTCAGCCCATGACTGAGGAACGCTGCCGCGCCCATCTCCTGCAATCGATGATCGACAGCCATTCCACCATCAAGGACCTGCGCCGCTTCCAGCAGACCATTTTCGGGCAGGACAAGCCCATTCTTGAAAACCAATATCCCAAGAAACTCCCCCTCGACCCGCGTGCGGAAACCCCGATCCGCGCCGATAAAAGCGCCATCGCCTATCGCCGCTGGCTCAGTCAGAAGGGCATTACCTATGGGGTTATCCCGCAGGCTTGACGCCGTGCCGCAGGCAAAATCGCTCCGGTGGAACGATTTTAGGTGGCAGGGCCATGAGAGCTGGGCTCGAATGGCAAGATGACACCGGCCCCCACCCTCCCCCTTGCGGGGAGGGTGTCAGATCGAGTTACCCCGTACGCCAGGGCAACTGTCGGAGCTTTAATGATCGTGGCGCGATCCCTGAAACATTGGATCTGATCGACAATGCCCCTCAGTCTGTCCGACCCCACCTGGTATCCCATCGCCTCCAGCGAGGATCTGCCGTTCCGCCACGTCTATCAGGGCCAGTTGCTGGGCCGGGAACTCGCCGTCTGGCGGGCCGATGACGGTAATGTCAATGTCTGGGAAAACCGGTGCCTGCATCGCGGCGTGCGCCTCTCCATCGGCATCAATGAGGGGCAGGAACTGAAATGCCAGTATCATGGCTGGCGCTATGCCAACCAATCGGCCGGCTGCACCTATATTCCCGCCCATCCCGCCGATGCCCCGGCGCGCCGCATCGAAAACCGCAAATATCCGGTGCGCGAGGCCTATGGGCTCATTTGGTCCGCCGCCAATGACGATCAGCCCTTCCGGCCCTTTCCCGGCGCGGAAGGCCAAGACTGGTTCACTCTGCGCCCCATGCCGGTCAATGCCGCGCCCGAGGACGTGGTGGCCGGCCTCGCCCGCCTCGCGCCCGACGACCAGCCCGCCGACCTTCTGCCCGGCATGGCCGTGCGGTTCGGCGGCACCTATTATTTCGTGCAGCCGGTCGACGCCGGACGTTCGGTCATCCGTGGCCTGCTCGCATCCGCGCCCGCCGACGAGCTGGCGACCCTGCGCCACTACAATGAAACCCTGACCAAGCTGCGCGACCGGCTGGAAAAGGCCGCCGCCCGCAAGCCTGCGCCCGAGCCCTTGCAACCGGTTTTCGAAAAGGTCTCGGCCGACCTCGCTACCATGCCGGACATTGCCGTGCCGCGCGGCAATACCTTTACCGTCGTGGTCAAACGCAAATGGCAGAATGCCGATGGCGTGGTCAGCTTCGAATTTGCCGACCGCCATGGCCGCCACCTGCCCACTTTCCAGCCCGGCGCCCATATCGACGTGCACCTGCCCAATGGCATGGTGCGGCAATATTCGCTGACCAACGGGCCGGGCGACCTGATGAGCTATGTCATCGGCGTCAAGCAGGAGAGCGCATCCAAGGGCGGCTCAAAAGTGCTGGTCGAGACGGTGCGCGAAGGCGATGTGCTGGCCATTTCCGAGCCGCGCAACAATTTCCCGCTGCGCCGCGACGCCACCCGCAGCGTTCTTATAGCCGGGGGCATAGGCATCACGCCGCTTCTGTCGATGGCGCGGTTTCTCGACAAATCAGTCCTGCCCTATGAACTGCATTACTTCACCCGTACCGGCGAAAGCGCCGCTTTCTCCAGCGAGCTTTCGGCTCTCCACGGCGCGGTCGAAAAGCATGTCGGCATGGCGCGCGACGCCATAAGGGCAAAGGTAGAGAGCGTGCTTGGTCCCTATCAGTTCGCCAACCATGTCTATATCTGCGGTCCCGGCCCCATGCTCGAAATGGTGCAAGAGGTTGCCGCCGCGCTCGGCTGGCCGGACGAGGCCGTGCATTTCGAATATTTCCAGAACGACAAGGCCATCGACGCCTCCTCGGCATTCGATATCGAACTCGCCCGCTCGGCCATGACCCTGCATGTCCCTGCCGGCAGGACCATTCTCGAAGTGATGCGCGAAGCGGGCCTCACCGTGCCCTCGTCCTGCGAACAGGGCGCCTGCGGCACCTGCCTCACAACCGTCATCGAAGGCGAGGTCGACCATCAGGACGTCTATCTCAACAAAACCGAGAAAGCCTCGAACACCTGCATGATGACCTGCGTCAGCCGGGCGAAATCATCGCGTCTGGTGCTGGATATCTAGATCATGACCATCACTCTTTACGACTTCGAACTCTCCGGCAATTGCTACAAGCTGCGGCTGCTGATGAGCATTCTCAACGTGCCCTACGACATCGTGCCCGTCGATTTTTTCCCCGGGCGCGAGCACAAGTCGGACTGGTTCCTGCGGCTCAATCCTTTCGGGCAATTGCCCGTGCTCCAGGACGGTGACCTCACCCTGTCGGATTCCGGCGCCATCCTCGCTTATCTCGCGAAAAAGTATGATGCGAACGGGCTCTGGTTCCCCGATGATCCGGCCATCACCGCGCAAATCCTGCGCTGGCACGCCGTGGCCGACGACATTACCGCGACGTCCTCGGCCGCCCGTCTGGCGCTGGGTTATGACTATCCCTTCGACATCAAAAAGAGCCAGAAGGGCGCGCACCGCATCTTCCGCATCATGGACGAGCATCTCTGGTTCGGCGAAAAATCGGGCCGCGATTGGCTCTGCTCGCCCGCCCATCCGACAACGGCCGACATTGCCTGCTTCCCCTATGTGATGCTGAGCGAAGAAGGCGGCATTTTCCGGCAGGATTATCCGGCCCTGCGCCGCTGGACAGATCGGGTGCGCCGCATACCCGGCTTTACCGTCATGTCCGGCATTTTCCCCGCCGGACCCGCAAGGACATGAAGAAAGGGCGGCCCGCGAGCCGCCCTTTGTTTTACTTCACCTTGGTCTTGCCGGGCACAACACGCCAGCTCTCCCAGTCTTCGCTCGAAACGCAGCCAAAGGGCGCGCGCTCGTCGCCAAAGCGTTTATAGAGCTGCTCGCAGCCCCAGCTATTGAGCGCCTCAGGCATGACATTGTTGATCTCGATGCCCAGCGAGTCGAAAGCGTCTGACGCACTGGTGACGTAGTAAACCCAGTAGCCAAAAACCGCGATCACCGCGAGGATGAGCACCCCACCGGCAGCCATCAACCCGCGCAGTACCGGATTGATGCCGTTCTTCTTCGCCACCGCCATTCCGGATTGATCAACGCCCCTTGTCTCCTGCTCCGCCCGGAACGCCGAGAGCGCCGCCTGTCGCTCGCTATCGGCCATCTCGATACGCTCAAGCCGGCTGTCGAGCAGGATGGGCATGGCAGTATAATCGAGCCGCACCGCCAGACCCATCTGCTTGCCGTTTTCGTCAACTCCGACGAGCGGCTCCTGCCCTTTGGCAAAGGCAGTGCGCATGGTGCGCTTGCGACGCTCCCCGACGAGACCACTATAGGAAGCGATATTGCGCCCACCCACACTCCGGACCTCGATAATGTCCACCGGCACGAGACTGAGCCGGCCAGGCTGGGCTGCCGCCCGATTTGCCGCCATGCCCTGCAGCGCATTGATCAGCATGACCAGCACGCCACCGCCAAACAGCAGCATGAACAGCGAGAAGACGATGAGCCGGTTCCAGATCATTTCGAGCCCGAGGCTCAGCGTGGCCAGATCTGGATTGTCGGCATCGATCACAAGCTCGACCAGATAGTCGTCGCTGGAGAGATCGAAGAAGGCCAGGGTAATATCCTTCTCGTAGTCCTTGCCGTCAAAGCGATAGGTCACATGCGCATCGCAATCGGTCAGCCCGCGGCTCGAACTGCATTCGCCCTTGATCAGATCCCAGTCCTCGACCGTCAGCGGGTTCTGGTTGATCTGCCAGTCGCGCCAGAGGCCCGGCCCCTGCCACCACGCCAGCGCGAGGAACATGATGAGAAAGATCAAAACCGAGAACGCAAAGGCTGCGGGCAGCGCAAACGGCCGCTTGACCACACCAAGCGCCCGATTGGGTATGGGCAGGGTGAACTGGGACATAAAATACTCTTGGACTATCGTCGGCTTGATCCCGACTCGCGGGCCGGACTGAACAGGATCACTCCGGCGTGAACCAGATCAGGGCGGCGCTGGCTTGTGGAAAAATCGCCTCTTGTGGCGACAACCCGCCCTATTCGCTTCCGGGCAAAACCGCTCTTGCCGCTAGAACTCGCCGGCCAATCCCGCTATTGGCTTGAGTCAAATCGAGGAGAAAATCCCATGATCATTGAGCCCAAGATTCGCGGCTTCATCTGCACCACCGCCCACCCCACGGGCTGCGCCACCAATGTGCAGCGCCAGATCGACCACGTGACCATCAAGGGCGCGATCCCGTCCGGCCGCAAGCGCGTGCTCGTTCTGGGCTGCTCGACCGGCTATGGCCTCGCCTCGCGCATCGTCACCACATTTGGCAGCGATGCCGATACGGTGGGCGTTTCCTTCGAGCGCGAACCCGGCGAAACCAAGCCCGCTTCCGCCGGCTGGTACAATAACCGCGCCTTTGAAAACCGCGCCAAGGCCGCCGGCCGCAAGGCCGTGACCATCGAGGGCGACGCCTTTTCCGACGCGGTCAAGGCCGAGACCATCGAGGCTATCAAGGCCAATCTCGGTCAGGTGGACCTGATCGTCTATTCGCTCGCCTCTCCCGTGCGCACCGACCCCAAGGACGGCGTCACCTATCGTTCCGCCATCAAGCCCTATGGCGGCCAGGTTACCTCAAAAACCCTCAATACCGGCACGGGTGAAGTCTCCGAGATCACCGTCGACCCCGCCAGTGAGGAAGAAGCCGCCGCCACCGTCAAGGTCATGGGTGGCGAAGACTGGGAACTCTGGATCGCCGCGCTGGCCGAAGCCGGTGTGCTGGCCGATGATTTCCTGTCGCTCAACTACACCTATCTCGGGTCCGAACTGACCTGGCCGATCTACCACAAGGGTACGCTGGGCCGCGCCAAGGCCGATCTCGACCGCGCCGCCGCCGCCATCCGCGCCGCCCATGGTGAGCATGCCGCCCATGTCGTGGCGCTCAAGGCCGTGGTCACCCAGGCAAGTTCCGCCATTCCCGTCGTGCCGCTCTATGGCACGGTGCTGATCAAGGTCGAGGACGAAATGGGCCTCGGCGAAGGCCCGATCGAGCAGATCGACCGCCTGTTCCGCGCCAAGCTACAGGGCGAACTCAAGCTCGATGACGAAAACCGCATCCGCGTCGATGACTGGGAACTCTCCGCCCCCATGCAGGCCGAACTGGCCAAACGCTGGGCCGTGCTGACCACCGAGAATCTCGGTGAACTGGCCGACCTGCCGAAATACCGCGAAGAGTTCCTGAAGCTCTTCGGCTTCGCCGTCGGCGGCGTCGACTATTCTAGGGATGTCGACCCCCGCGTGGTCGAGTAAAAAGTAAGGGGCGCCACGAGCGCCCCTTTTCTTTGAGGGGACGCACTCATCTGCGCCGGTATCCCGGTTCCTTTTCACCCTCCCCCTTGCGGGGAGGGGTAGCGTAGCTTGGCTTTTAGCCTAGCGAAGCTGGGGAGGGGGATCGGAGCTTGCGGGAGCTGGCTTTTGCTGAAGCTCCCGCAAGGGGGAGGGTGAGAAGGAGAAGGCTTTCGACGAAAATCCCAGCCTACCAGCAGCAGAAGCCGCCATCGACCAATAGGTCGACCCCGGTGACGAAGCTGGCCGCCTCCGAGAGCAGGAACACGGTTGGCCCCACCATTTCGTCAGGCCGTGCCATCCGCCCCATCGGCGTCTGTTCTTCGAAGAGCTTGGTCTGGTGCACCATTTCGGCGCGGGTATTCATCGGCGTCGCCGTGTAACCCGGGCTGATCGTATTGACGCGAATGCCGCGCCCCACCCATTCCATCGCCAGCGACTTGGACATGTGAATGACCCCGGCCTTGGACGCATTGTAATGCGCCTGCGAAAGGCCGCGATTGACGATGACGCCGGACATGGAGGCGATATTGACGATGGAGCCCCGCCCATGCGCCAGCATGGCCCGCGCCTCGGCCTGGCAGGATAGGAACACGCCCTTGAGGTTGATATCCATCAGCGTCTGATACTGGTCTTCGCCCATCTCTTCGGCAGGATTGGCATTGGCAATACCAGCGGCATTGACCGCCAGCGACAGCGGTCCGAGCCCGGCCTCCACCTGCGCCACCGCCTCGCCCAGCGCCTCGGCATTGGTGACATCCACCGCCAGCGACAAGCTGCGCCGTCCGGTCGCGGCGATTTCGGCTGCCGTGTCGGCAAGGCCGGCATCCGTGCGCCGGTCGAGCAGGGCCACATCGGCCCCACATTGCGCCAGCCCCACCGCGATGCGCTGGCCGATGCCGCTACCCGCGCCGGTTACAAGGGCGACATTGCCGGAAAGCTCGAAAAGTCGGGGGGCGTTGAAAGGCGTGGTCATGGTTTCTCTCAGTCTGGATTATTCGCAAGAATTGGCGGATAGGCGTGTTCACCGCCCCGCCAGTCACGCACGGTAAAACACCCATCGGCGCCGGATATGGCCGCCGCGCCAATATCGGCCTTGCCATAGCCGCCGGGTATATCGAGCACATAAACGGGCTGGCAAAGGCCCGAAATCCGCCCGCGCAAGGCGGCGACCAGCGCCTGTCCTTCTTCGATGCTGACCCGGAAATGGCCGGTTCCCGGCGCGAGGTCCGGATGATGCAGATAGTATGGCCGGACCCGGTTTTCGACAAAGCCGCGCATCAGCGCGGCTAGCGTGTCCACGCTGTCATTGACGCCCTTAAGCAAAACCGTCTGGCTGATCAGCATGATCCCGGCATCGATCAGCAGCGCAAACCCCGCTCGGGCCGCTTGCGTCAGTTCGCGCGGATGATTGGCATGCACGGCGAGGTAAGTGGTCTTGCCGCTGACCTTGAGGGCATCGACCATTTCTACGTCGATCCGCTCCGGCTGCACCACCGGCACGCGCGTATGGAACCGTACGATTTTGAGGTGGTCGATCCGCGCCAGCTTGTCCATGATCGCCCTGAGGCGACGTGGCGACAGCACCAGTGGATCGCCGCCAGTGAGGATCACTTCCCAGATCTCCTCATGCGCCGCGATATAGGCAATGGCCGCATCCAGCTCCGCCGAAGTCAACGTGCCCAACCCCTCGGGCCCTACCATTTCCCGGCGGAAACAGAAGCGGCAATAGACCGGGCAGACATGCACCGCCTTGAGCAGAACCCGGTCGGGATAGCGATGGACGATGCCGGTGACCGGAGAATGGGCGAGATCGCCGATGGGGTCAGCACGCTCGTCCGGCGTCGTCAGCAGTTCGTCCATGGTGGGCACAAACTGTAGGGCAATGGGGTCGTGCGGATCGGCAGCATCGATCAGCTCGAGCACCGCCGGCGTGATGCCGATGGCGTATTTTTCCGCGACGGCGGCGAGGCCTCCGGCCTCAGTTGTCAACCCGGCAGAGATGAGACCATCGACTGTCTTGATGGATCGTGACCCCTCATCCGCCCTTCGGGCACCTTCTCCCGCAAGGGGAGAAGGGGGAGCAGGGTGTATGGCAAACGCGGAGTTCCCCCTCTCCCCTTGCGGGAGAGGGTGGATCGGCCGCAGGCCGAGACGGGTGAGGGGTCCCTTGGCCGCACTCATTCCGCCACCGGCGCCCACAGCACCGCCTCGATCCGCTGCGCCCCCGTCGCCAGCATCACCAGCCGGTCAAAGCCCAGCGCCACGCCGCTCGCCTCGGGCATGGCAGCGAGCGCCGCCAGAAAATCCTCGTCTATCGGGTAACGCTCGCCATAGAGCCGCGCCTTCTCCGCCATTTCGGCCTCGAACCGAACCCGCTGCTCACCTGCATCGGTCAGTTCGCCAAAGCCATTGGCCAGCTCGACGCCACAGGCATAGACCTCGAACCGCTCGGACACCCGCCGGTCATCAGGCACCCGCCGCGCCAGCGCCGCTTCGCAGGCCGGATAACGGTCCAGCACCGTCACACGCCCATTGCCCAATTGCGGCTCGACCTTGTCGACCAAAATATGGGTGAAGAGATAGGACCAGGCCCGATCCTCCGGCACGCTCATGCCGACCCGTTCCATCTGCGCCGCCAGCGCAGCGCCATCGGGCACGCCATCACCATCCATGGTCGCGAGAAGATCGATCCCGGCATGGCGCATGAAGGCATCGGCCACGCTGACCCGCTCCGCCTCCGCGCGCGGATCGCAGACCCGGCCCCGAAACTCGAACCGAGAAATGCCGGTTACTTCCGCCGCCAGCCGGATCAGCGCCAGCGTATCGGCAATGATCGCGTCATAGGGCTCCCCGGCCCGATACCATTCGAGCATGGTGAATTCAGGGTGGTGCAACGCGCTGCGCTCGCGATTGCGCCAGACATGCTGAAGGCTGGCTATGCGCGTCTCGCCCGCCGCCAGCAGCTTTTTCATGGTGAATTCGGGCGAGGTGTGCAGATACATGGCCTGCCCCGCCCCGTCATTGCCGATCATTTCCGTGCCAAAGGCATGAAGATGCGTCTCATTGCCCGGCGAGCGTTGCAGGCCGGGAGGATCGACCACGACAAAATCGCGTTCAGCCAGCCAGTGTCGCACCGCCGTGTCCACGCGCGCCCGCGCCAGCAGCCCTGGCCGGCGGTCGGCATGGCGCTCTCTGGTCCACCAGGAAGACGGGGCTGCAGTCATTGTCGGGTTTCTTGCGGTGCGGTCTGGCGAAATGGCGCGGAATAATGTATCGGGCGCACGACAGAAAAGATAAAGGCGCGCGGACGGCCTAAGCCTCTAGACCGCGCCAGCGATTGCAACAAGGAAGAATTATGGTCAAGGTCATCGCCTCGTCCCTGCGCAAGGGCCATGTGGTCGAGCAGGACGGCAACCTCCACGTGGTCCTCACCGCGGAAAACGTGCATCCCGGCAAGGGCAATTCGGTGACCAACGTTACCATGCGTCGCATCTCCGATGGCGTGAAGGTCATCGGCCGCTGGCGCACCGTGGAAATGGTCGAAAAGGCCGATGTGGATGATCGTGAATACGACTATCTCTATTCCGATGGCGAAGGCCACCACTTCATGGAACCCCAGACCTATGAGCAGCTGACCGTCGGCGACGACGTGATCGGCGATCAGAAGGCCTATCTCAGCGATGGCATGAAAGTGCACCTGATGACCCATGAGGGCATCGCGCTCTCCATGGAATTGCCGCAGCGCATGACCTTCGAAATCGTCGAGACTGAACCGGTCGTGAAGGGCCAGACGGCCTCGTCGTCCTATAAGCCCGCCGTCCTCAATAACGGCCTGCGCGTCATGGTCCCGCCCCATATCGACGCCGGCGTCCGCATCGTCATCCTCACCGAAGACAATTCCTACGTCGAACGCGCCAAGGACTGATCGCTGCGCGATCAGATCGAGTTAATGCAAAACGGGCCCGTCAAGGGCCCGTTTTCATTGGTGACATCGAGCCTGCCCTCACCCCCTCCCAGCCTCCCCCGTCAAGGGGGAGGTTCTACATCGAGGATGAGGCACGATCTCGCGCAGGCCACCAGCCCGACACCTCCCCCTTGACGGGGGAGGCCGGGAGGGGGTGCGCCACGCACACAATATCGAAATGCTAAGCTGCCTTCAGATTCACCGAAGTCTTGGCCAGGCTCGACAGCTTCTCGTCAGTCGCTTCCTCTTCCTTGAGTGTCTGGAGGAAGAGGTTCATCGCCTCCTTATGGCCAAGTTGCTTGGCCCAGGTGGCCAGCGTCCCATAGCGGGCGATTTCATAGTGTTCGACAGCCTGCGCAGCAGAGACGAGGCCGGCATCGAGCGCCGAAGTGCCCTTGAACTCGTCCATGATCTCCTTGCCTTCCTCCAGAATGCCGAGAATGGCGTCGCAGGTCTTGCCGCGCGGGGCCTTGCCGAGCAGTTCGAACACCTGCTCCAGCCGCTCCACATGCACCTCGGTTTCGGCGCGATGCTGCTCGAAGCCGGCGCGCAATTCCGCCGATTGCGCGGCTTTCGCCATTTTCGGCAGCGCCTTCAGGATTTGCCGCTCGGCGTAATAAATGTCCTTGAGCGTATCGAGGAAAAGATCGTCCAGTTGTTTGTCAGCCATTGTCGTTGCTCCATTTGGCATGGGGATCATGACGCTGGCGATGCAACGGTGGGCAGGATACGAAGTTCCTGCCCACCCGATCACTTATACATTTGAGAGCAAACCTCGCCCGGAACGACGCTCTCCCTTCTCCCCTGAGGGGAGAAGGTGGCCCGCAGGGCCGGATGAGGGGTTCAGCCTCGCGGTTCATAACATGAGGGCTTCACCCCTCACCCCAGCCCTCTCCCCTGAGGGGCGAGGGAGCGAAAGAGCCGACGACCGAAACCCGTTCAAAGAAACCTTTTGCTCAGCCAGGCCATCTGCGCCCGGTCCTGGAATGGCCCGCCGCCCTCGTGATTGTTGAACTCATATTCAACGATGGATTTTTCAGAGCCCGCAAAGGCCTTAAAGGCGCCATAGACCGTCGAGGGCGGGCAGATATCGTCCATCAGCGCCACCGAGAATAAAGCCGCCGCCTTGCTCTGGCGGGCAAAGTTCACCCCGTCGAAATAGCGCAGCGTTTCAAAGACAATGTCTTTCTTCTCACGATGCTGGGCGAGAAAGCGGACGATTTCCCCATAGGGGTCGCGGCCCGCCGTGCGCACCGCGCGGGGAAAATCGCAAAGGAAGGGCACATCGGGCATTACCGCCTTCACCCTGTTATCAATGCCCGCCACGGCCAGCGAAATCCCGCCGCCCTGCGAGCCACCGCATACGGCAATGCGCTCTGCATCGACGAAATCCTGCCCGATCAGCGCGTCGATGGCGCGGACCCCATCGGTAAAGACACGGCGATAGTAATAGTCATTTTTGTCGAGCACACCCTTGGTCATCAGACCCGGAATCTGGCTGGTCGAACCAACAGGATCGGGCGTTGCGCCGGTGCTCCAGCCGGAGCCCTGCCCGCGCGTATCCATGCGGAAATAGGCAAAGCCGGACGCCGCCCAGTGCAATTGCTCATGGGGAAAACCGCGTCCGCCGCCATAGCCGACATATTGCACGAGGAGCGGCAGGTTGCCGCTGCGATTGGCCGGCAACACCAGCCAGCCCTTGACCGGATGGCCGCCAAAGCCGGGAAAGGTCACATCGAACACTTCCACCAGTTTCAGTGTCGTCTCGGCCGGTGTGATCGACACCTCTCCGCCAATGGCCCGCGCCTCGGCCAGCGTCGCCGCCCAGAACTCGACGAAATCGGTAGGAACGGTGACGGCGCTTTCATAGGCGTCGATGGCGGGATGAACGAGATCGGGAAAGGGCACTGCAGCAGGTCCGGATGATGGTTTGAACGCGCACGAAATCTGCACCCGGCCCGAGGGAAAAGCCAGCCTTGCGGCGGCAATGCACAATATTGTCGAGGAGAAAACCTTGCGCGCGGCCGGCTCAATAAACCTGGCCGCGATCGAGGTCGCGGCACTGGCCAAAAATGTCGAGCGCCTCGTCCGGCTTACCAGCCTCGATGGCCGCGACAAGTCGCACGAACAGCGCGGCCGATTGTTCGCGATAGACCGTTCCCGCCATCGCCCCGTCACGGGTCAGCGCCAGCGCCAGGGTCAGTTCCACCACCCCGATCACCGAGCGCAGCAGCACGTCATGCCCACTTTCGGCAATGACCGAATGGACTTCCAGACACGCCAACCCGAACTGCTCGATACTGTCGCCCGATGTCTCCATCTGGTGGCACCAGTATTTGAGGAGGCGCACATGTTCGGCCGTGCGCCCGCCCGCCGCCAGGGCGATCATCGGCGCTTCCAGCGCGGCCCGCGCCCGGAACAGGCTTTCGTAAAAGGCGGGATCGGGCGGCGCGTCGAAATGCCAGGCCAGCACCTGCGGATCGAAGAAATTCCAGCGGCTGCGCGGAGAAATGCGGGTGCCCACTTTGGGCCGGGCCTCGACCAGCCCCTTGGCTTCGAGCGTCTTCAGCGCCTCGCGTAGCACGGTGCGGGAGACGCCATATTGCTCCATCATCACCGCATCGCTGGCCAGAACCGAACCGATGGGAAACTGGCCGGTGACGATGGCATGGCCGATTTCGTTGATGACGAAAGTATGGAAATTGCGGGCAGCGCGCCGCCCGGAAAGCGAACGGATAAGGCTGCCAGTCTCGATCATGCTAGCCCGTCCGCACCCGATTGGGCAAAAGCGCCATTCCCGTCCATCACCCTGGCCTCCGCCGCTACGGCGATTTCTCCTCGGGTGTAGAGGCGGCAAAGATCAACCGCTGCAACACGATGAAAAGGAACAGCAGCGCACCAATGACAATCTTGGTCCACCAACTGGACAATGTCCCATCGAAAATAATGTATGTCTGCACCAGCCCCAGCAGCATGACCCCGATAAACGTGCCCAGCACGAAACCGTAGCCACCGGTGAGCAGCGTGCCCCCGATGACCACCGCGCTGATGGCGTCGAGCTCGACGCCCACCGCCGCCAGCGGATAGCCGGCCGAAGTATAGAGCGAGAACACGATTCCCGCCAATGCGGCCAAAGTGCTTGATAACATGTAGACGCCGATTGTGGTCTGCGCCACCGGGACGCCCATCAGCGAGGCCGAAGTGGCATTGCCACCCAGCGCATAGACATAGGACCCGAACTTGGTCCTGTGTGCGATCAACGCGCCGATGATGAACACCGCCACCATGGTCAGCCCGATAAAGCTGAGGCGCCCTCCGCCCGGCAGGCGGATGATGAGGCTCGAAATCCACGAATAGAATTCATGGCTGATCGGCACCGAATCCTGGGTGATGACCGAAGCGCCACCGCGCGCCAGAAACATGCCGGCCAGGGTGACAATGAAAGCGGGCACCTGCAGATAGTGGATGGCCAGCCCCATCACCCCGCCGAAAATCGCGGCCACCAGCAGCGCCACCGCGAAAGCGGCGAGCGGATGAAACCCGGCCCAGCTGATCAACACCGCGACCAGAACGCCGGTAAACCCGATCACCGCGCCGACCGATAGATCGATCCCGCCCGAGAGAATGACGAAGGTCATGCCCACCGCCGCAATGCCCAGAAAGGCATTGTCGGTGAGAAAATTGCCGAGAACACGGGTCGAAAACATGCCGGGAAACTGCATTACCGCCAGCCCATAGGCGATGATGAAGATGACCGCCGTGGCGACCAGGGGTCGAAGGGAACGGCTCATTTGCCCGCCTCCCGCGCCACCGGGCGCAATCGTGTGGGCACCAGCCGTCCGGCCAGTGGCGACTGGATGAGCAGGACGAGGAAGATAAGCCCCGCCTTGACGATGAGATTGAATTCGGGCGGAAAGCCCGAAACCAGAATGCCGGTATTCATCGCCTGAATGATCAGCGCGCCGACCACGGCCAGGGGCACCGAAAAGCGTCCGCCCAGCAGCGAAGTGCCGCCGATGACCACGGCGAGAATGGCGTCGAGTTCGAGCCAGAGGCCGGCATTATTGGCGTCGGCGCCCCTGATGTCCCCGGCCACGATAATGCCGGCAATGGCCGCGCAAAACCCGGACAGCGCATAGACCAGCATCAGCAGCATGCGGCTGCGAATGCCGGCAAGGCTCGCCGCCGCGCGATTGACACCCACCGCCTCGATGAAGAGACCAATGGCGGTGCGCCGCACCAAAAGCGTCACCAGCACCATCAGCACCAGCGCGATCACCGTCGCCATGGGCAGGCCGAGGAACGAGCCCGTACCGATAAAGATCAGCACCGGATCGTTGAAGGTGACGATAAAGCCCTGCGTGATCAGCTGGGCAATGCCGCGCCCCGCCACCATCAGCACCAGCGTGGCGACAATGGGCTGAATATCGAGCACGGCAACCAGGAACCCGTTCCAGAGCCCGCAGAGCAGCCCCACAATCAGCGCCGCAGCGACGGCAATCGGGGCCGGATAGCCCGCAACCACCAGCGTCGCCGCCACCGCCCCGGCCACCGCCATGACGGCGCCCACCGAAAGATCGACCCCCTTGGTGGCGATCACCCCGGCCATGCCGATGGCGAGAATGGCTACCGGCGCGCCGCGATTGAGCACGTCGATCAGGCTGCCGAACAGGCGTCCGTCCTGCCAGGTCACGCGGAAGAAATTGGGAAACAGCAGCCAGTTGATCAGCAATATGCCCACAAGGGCGATCAATTGCGGATTAGCGAGCTTGGAGGCATAGCGCCGGATCATGCCTGCGCTCCTTCGCGATGATTGGCGATCGCCTGCACGATCACGCCCGGATTGATATTTTCGCCGCTGAGTTCGGCCACCATTTCGCGATCGCGCATCACCACGATCCGGCTCGAATAGGCCACGACTTCATCCAGCTCCGATGAAATCACCACCAGCGCCAGTCCCTCGTCGCGCAGCCGGTTGATCGTGCGCACGATTTCGGCATGCGCGCCCACATCGATGCCGCGCGTCGGCTCGTCGAGAATAAGGAAGGCCGGATCGGTCGCCAGCCAGCGCGACAGGATCACCTTCTGCTGGTTGCCGCCCGAAAGCAGCTTGACCGGCATGTCGAGCGAGGCGGCGCGAATATCCATCGCCTCCCCGAACCGTCCGGCAATTTCCATCTGCTCATCGCGGTTGAGCGCGCTGAACCAGCCGAGCTTGCCCTGCAAGGCGATGACGATGTTTTCACGCACCGAAAGCTCGCCAAAAATGCCCTCCGCCTTGCGGTCCTCGGGGCAAAAGCCGAAACCCCTGGCGATGGCGTCGGTCGGCTTGCCGATACTGGCCTTTTTGCCTTCGACGCGCACCTCGCCCTCGTCGGCGGCATCGGCGCCAAACATGATGCGCGCCATTTCCGTGCGACCCGAGCCGAGTAGGCCCGCGACGCCCACCACTTCGCCCTTGTGAATGGTGAGGTTGAATGGATGCACACTGCGTTTCTTGCCGTAATTCTTGAAGTCGAGCAGTTCCTCGCCCAGCGGCCGCGCATCCTGCAAGGCAGTCGCGCCGGAAAAGGCGACATCCTTGCCCAGCATCATCCGCACCACGTCGGTGCGGGTCATGTCGGTCAATTCCCGCGTTTCCACGAGCTTGCCATTGCGCAGGATCGTCACCCGGTCGGCAATGGCAAAGACCTGATCGAGAAAATGGGTGATGAAGACCACGGCAAGGCCCGAGGCCTTGAGGTCGCGGATGACGGCAAACAGACGCTCGACCTCGTTGCGGTCGAGGCTGGCCGTGGGTTCGTCCAGAATAAGTACCTTGCCCGATAGCGTCACGGCCCGGGCGATGGCCACGATCTGTTGCACCGCCACCGAATGCCCGCCCAATTCGCTCGACGGCTCGATATCGAGCCCATAGCGGGTAAGAATGGCCCGGGAATCGGCCTCCATCTTGCGGCGGTTGACGAGGCCGAAACGGGTCGGCTGATGCCCCAGAAACAGGTTCTCCGCCACCGAGCGGTTGGGCAGGAGGTTCACTTCCTGATAGACCGTGCCTATGCCATGGGTCTGTGCCTGTTGCGGACTGCCGAGCGTCACGGGTACGCCATCGGCCAATACCGTGCCGCCATCGGGCTGATAGGCGCCAGTCAATATCTTGATGAGGGTGGATTTACCCGCGCCATTTTCGCCGAGCAGGGCATGGACTTCGCCGGCCCTGAGGCCGAAATCGACCTTGTCCAGCGCCACGTGATTGCCGAAGACCTTGACGATCCCCCGCGCTTCGAGCGCGAATTGTGCATCGGCCATTTGCCCCTCCCACCGTTCTGCCGCCGGGTGATATCCAACACGAAATGTCACCCCGGCGAAAGCCGGGGCCCATCTTGAGATCTCAGGATGGATCCCGGCTTTCGCCGGGATGACACCGTGCTTGAGATACCTCGGCTTAGTAGCCGAGATCCTTGCGGCGCTCATATTCACCGGCCGGATCATCGGCAGCGGTATAGAGCTTGGACTCGGTGATGATGAACTTTTCCGGTTCCGTGCGATCGGCCAGATAGGCGGCCAGAACGTCGAAGGCCGGGCCGGCCATGTTCGGCGTCAGTTCCACCGTGGCATTGGCTTCGCCCGCCGCAATGGCGGTGAAGATGTCTGGCACGGCGTCGATGGAGACGACGAGAATGTCGGTGCCCGGCTTGAGGCCCGCATCCTTGATCGCCTGAATGGCGCCAACGGCCATATCGTCATTGTGGGCATAGACCGCGCAGATGTCGGCGCCACCGTTTTCGGCCTTGATGAAGCCTTCCATCACTTCCTTGCCCTTGGAACGGGTGAAATCGCCCGTCTGGCTGCGGATGATGGAAATGTTGCTGGCCCCGGCAATGGCTTCTTCAAACCCCTGCTTACGGTTGATGGCCGGGGTCGAACCCACAGTGCCCTGCAATTCGACGACCTTGCAGTCGGCGCCGGCAACAGTGTCCACCAGCCACTGGCCGGCCACACGGCCTTCGACGACCTGATCGGAAGCGACGGAAGCCAGGTACAGGTCTTCGGGCGCATCCACGCCACGGTCGAGCAGCACGACCGGAATTTCGGCTTCCTTGGCTTCGGTCAGCACTTCGTCCCAGCCGGTGGCGACCACCGGAGCGACGAGAATGGCGTCAACGCCCTGGGCGATGAAACCACGGATGGCCTTGATCTGGTTTTCCTGCTTCTGCTGGGCATCGGCAAACTTGAGATCGACGCCACGTTCTTCGGCCTGCTGGCGGGTCACCGAAGTTTCCGCAGCGCGCCAGCCCGATTCCGAACCGATCTGGCTGAAGCCGATCACCTTGCCGGTCAAATCCTGCGCCATGACGCCGGACGACAAAGCGGTAGCGAGGCCCGCGACGAGCGCGAGCTTGGTAACAATGCTCATAATGTATCCTCCCATTGCCTGCCCGGACGTTGGATCCTCGGCAGCAATCCAGACGCTACATAAAGTACTATTATATGTAAAGTAGGCTTGCGCAGATGAAAGCAATGGCAAGCCAAAACAATAAAATACCATTCATTTTCAATGGTATAATGGATATAAAGCGACACTGGACAGCGACCAAGACGCACCAAGCCAGCACAGCAATCCGCTACATCATTCCGACGAAAGCTGGAATCCAAGCGGCCCGGAGCGGGACCTACCGTCACCCCACCCACGACCATCTAGCCATTGACCGCCACCACACCCGCGACCCCACCTCCCCCTCAACGGGGGAGGCAAGCAGAGCTTGGCGCCAAAGGCGCTTAGCGTCGCTCGGAGGGGGTGCCCACGCGCCCTTACCCCATTGTCGACCACCCCTCCCAGCCCTCCCCGTCAAGGGGTGCTGAATCGCGTTTGGTGCCGCCGCGCGGCCCGAAGCGCAGAGAGGGAAAATGCAGCGACAGGATGTTCCATTGCCACCTCGGCCTTCCCCGCAAGGGCGAAGGTGACAGCTCGGTGGCCTTGACTGATGTGTTTCCAGAACACGATGCGGCTCCTCCCCCTTAACGGAGGAGGTTGGGAGGGGTGCTAGCGAACTCTTACCCAGGTGTTGGCCACCCCATCCCAGCCCTCCCCGTCAAGGGGAGGGTGCTACATCGCGCCTGTTGCAGCCCTGTGATCCTCGCGCCACCCACGGCGCCATTCCCGCGAAAACACACTTCACCGGAATCACCCGGTAGCCAGCAACCTCGCGGCAGTCTTGCAAGCCCCTCAGTCCCCGAACTGGACCAGCACTTTGGTGAACCCACCGGGATTGACATGCCAGTCCTCCAGCGCCACCGGCGCCTCGTCCAGCCCAACCACTCTCGAAACGATCAGATCGCCTGCCCCCTTATGGGCGCGCAGCGCCGCGATCACATCGTCGAAATCGCTGCGCAAAGCATTGCGCGACCCGCGAATGTCGATTTCCTTGGTGATGAAAAACTTGGTGTCATAGGCAATGGGCGCCTTGGCATAGCCGATATAGACGACGCGCCCGCCGGTCGCGACAATATCCACCGCTTGGAGGAACGTGGCTTCCGCGCCCACCGCCTCCACCACCACATCGGGGCCTTCCCCGGTCAGCGCCGCGACTGCGGCTTTAACATCGCCCTGCGCATTGATCGTCTCATGCGCCCCCAGCTTGCGGGCAATCTCCAGCTTGGCATCGCTGAGGTCGACCGCAATCACCCGCGCGCCGGCCCGGAGCGCGCCGAGCAGCACGCCCAGTCCGATCATGCCGCAGCCCAGAACCACCACCGTTTCGCCGGCCGAAAGTTCGGCGCGGCGCACAGCGTGAAAACCCACGGCACAGGGCTCCACCAGCGCCAGATCGCGCAGCGCCAGCCCGTCGACCGGAATGACCTTGGCCGCAGGCACCACGACCCGGCCCGTCATTGCCCCCTCGCGCTGCACACCCATGGTCTGGTTATTGGGACAGGCATTGGGCTTGCCCGAGCGACAGGCTTTGCAGGTGCCGCAGTTGAAATAGGGCAGCACCGTCACCGCCTGGCCAATGGACAGCCCCTCGATCTCCGCCCCCACCGCCGCAATCGTGCCGGCAATTTCGTGGCCGGGCACGCGCGGATAGCTCACCAGCGGATTAAGTCCTCGATAGGAGGTCAGGTCCGAGCCGCAATAGCCCACATAGGCCAGCTCGATGCAAACCTCGCCCGCCCCCGCCTGCGGCTCGGGCTGGTCCGTGATTTCCGCGAGTCCCGGCCGAACGATAGTGAGGGCTTTCATTTCCGTGCTTTCCGCTGTCAAGGCAGCCGCATCCCGGCAAAAGGGCATGCGCTGTCACCGTCATGACCTACCGCCGATCCACGCCAATTCTCAAGCGTGATCAGCAAAAGTCAGTAACATAATCCACAAAAAACAAGCCAACTTGTCGAAACGTTGTCAAGTCGCGCGTGGAATTTCCGAACTGTTCCTCCGATCCATTCGGGCAGAACCCACGAATGCCTTGTCGATCATGGACTTATTGGTATTGCGCATTTTGCGCCGATGCGGTCGCAAAATGAGAACGTCATCAAGATGGCAAAATGACCGCCAAAACCGCCGCAAACCCCACAATATCGGCACTTGATTCTGGCCGCCGGACCACTAAGCATCTCCTAGGGGACACCCAGACAGAGCCCATTTGCCCTGTTTTTTTTGAGAAAGAATAATTCGTATTGTAATACTAATAGTTCTCTGCTTGAATTGAGATCAACAGGTTGGGAGGCCTGGGAGGAACTCCGATACGGGTGACATCTGAACGGCTGCGTCAGCGGCCGCGCCGATGCCTGCCACGCTTCCCCGAAAACATCAGGACCATCGGTCCAGCGTATGCACCTCAATGCAGCCGCCAACACAGGGAGGACAGGTTGGCACTACTTGAGCTCAATGGCGTCACCAAGGAATTCGGGGCGATCCGCGCCCTTTCCGACGTCAGCTTTTCCATTCAGCCCGGCGAGGTCGTCGGCCTCATGGGCGACAATGGCGCGGGCAAATCCACGCTCGTGAAGATCATTTCCGGCATCTACCAGCCGACCGGCGGAACGCTGACCTTCGATGGCGCGACCGCCAATATCGCCAGCCCCGGCGAGGCCCGCAAACTGGGCATCGAGACCGTCTATCAGGACCTTGCCCTGGCCGATAACCTCACCGCCGCCGAGAACATCTTCCTCGGCCGCGAACTCAAGCGTCAGGTCGGCCCGTTCCGCTTCCTGCGCCATTCTGCCATGAATGCCCGCGCCGCCGAGCTTTTCGCCGAACTCAAGTCCGAAACCCGCGCCGGCGACTATGTGAAGCAGATGTCGGGCGGCCAGCGTCAGGCCGTGGCCATTGCCCGCACCCGCCTGTCCGATGCCAAGCTCATCCTCATGGACGAGCCCACCGCCGCCATTTCCGTGCGCCAGGTGGCCGAGGTGCTCAACCTCATTCATCGCCTCAAGGAAGCCGGCATCGCCGTGATCCTGATTTCCCACCGCATGCCCGACGTCTTTGCCGTCTGCGAGCGCGTCATCGTCATGCGGCGTGGCACCAAAGTGGCCGACAAGGCCATTGCCCAGTCCTCGCCAGAGGAAGTGACGGCCCTGATTACCGGCGCGAAGGAGGCCGCATAATGGCTCAGACTCACGCCCAGACCTTCACCAATGTCGGCCAGACCAAATTCTGGCAGCGCGGCTTTCTCGCCAGCCAGTCGGCCTATGTGCTGGCGGCGCTGATCGTGCTGATCGCGGTGATGCATTTCCTGTCGCCCAATTTCATGACCGGCGGCAATATCTCCAACATCACCCGCAACTTCTCCTTCATCGCCATTGCCACTCTGGGCATGACGCTGGTGATCATCACCGGCGGCATTGACCTCTCGGTCGGCTCTACCATCGCCCTGTCGGCCACGGTGACCTCGCTGGTGATGAACGGGCTGCTCGCGGCCAATTTCTACCCCTTTCCCGGCAGCGCGCTGATCATTTCCCTCGTCGCCGGGCTCGGCGCCGCCGGTCTCGTGGGCCTTTTCAACGGGCTGGCCATCGCCAAGCTCAAGCTCAGCCCCTTCGTGACCACTCTGGGCACGCTGTCCATCGTGCGCGGCCTCGTCTATGTCGCCACCCAGGGTCGCGGCACCTTCCCCGCCGGGCCGGACAAGGACATGTTCCTGGCCATAACCGCCGGTAAACTCTTCGACGTCGTGCCGATTGCCTTCGTCTATCTGATCATCTGCGCCATCGTCATGTGGGTCGCGCTCAATCACACCGCTTGGGGAAAGCATGTTTTTGCCATCGGCAGCAATGAAAGCGCCGGTCGGCTGACGGGTGTGAATGTCGATCGCGTCAAGATCCAGGTCTATGTCCTGTGTTCGCTGGCGGCGGGCGTCAATGGCGTCATCATCTCGGGCTGGCTGGGCTCGGCCCCGGCCAATCTGGCCACCGCCTATGAACTCACCATCATCGCCGCGGCCGTTATCGGCGGCGCGAACCTGGCCGGCGGCGTCGGCGGCGCGGCAGGCGCGATCATCGGCTGTATCCTGATCGAGGTCATCCGCAACGGCCTGGTTCTGGCCCGCGTCGACCCCTACTGGCAGCAGACCCTGGTGGGCGCAATCATCGTCGCCGCCGTGCTCGTCGACCGTCTGCGGTCGAACCGGAACGGGTGACACAAATTGGCGATGGCCGCCACAGTGGCGCGCCATTGCCCAACGAGATCGTCGCCCGGCTCCGGCCGAGCGGCGTAGGGAGACCGGCCCCTGCCGGAAGTGAGAACCCGGACGAAGATCGTCCGGTTCGTTTGGAGGAGACTACCATGACCAAGACCGCAATCGTGCTCGGCACGATCGCCACCATGTTCCTCGGCGGCACTGCCATTGCCCAGGACAGCTACACCTTCGCCGTCGTGCCCAAGGCCATGAACAACCCGTTCTTCGACCTGGCCCGTGACGGTTGCGAGGCCCGCGCCAAGGAACTGGGCAATGTGACCTGCCTCTATATCGGCCCGGTCGAGCACGAAGCCACCACCCAGGCCCAGATCATCGAAGATCTGATCACCCAGGGCGTTGACGGCCTGGCCATCTCGGTGTCCGACATTGCCGCCGCCACCACCGTTATTGACCGCGCCACCGCTGCCGGCATCGCCGTCATCACCTTCGACTCGGACGCTCCCGATAGCACCCGCACCGCCTATGTCGGCACCGACAACAAGCTGTTCGGTGAAGACCTTGGCAAGCTGCTGCTGCAGGTTGCTCCCGATGGCGGCACCTATGGCATGATCTCGGGCGGCGCTGCTGCTCCGAACCTTGCCCTGCGTGTCGATGGCGTGCGTGAAGCCCTGGCCGGTTCGAACTGGACCGAAGTGCCCGGCTCGCCGACCTTCTCGAACGACGACATCGCGCTCGCCGTTCAGCAGATGGGCGACCTCAAGACCGCCAATCCCGACCTCAAGGCCATCGTGCCGGTCGGTGGCTGGCCGATGTTCGCTCCCGATGGCTGGAAGAACTTCGTCGACCAGTACAAGGCGGATGTCGATAGCGGCGCTCTCGCCCTCGTCGTGGCCGATACCCTGCCCCAGCAGCTCCAGCTGCTGAGCGAAGGTTACGCTCATGGCCTCGTCGGTCAGCGTCCTTATGAAATGGGCCAGAAGGCCATGGATACCCTGCTTGCCATCAAGAAGGGCGAAACCGTCGACGAGATCATCTACACGGGCAATGATGTCGTGACCAAGGACAACGTCGCTGACTTCCTGAAGTAAGCCTCGCTGCACCAAACCAGGGGATGCCGCCGCCGCGGCATCCCTTTTTGCTTTCCCGGCGCAATCACCCTTGACGAAATCCAATTTTTGACCAAACGATCAAATATTGGGATGCGGGAGGTTGATCATGCGCTTTGGCTATAAGGCATCGGCGGAGCAATTCGCTCCAAACGCACTGCTTGGCTTCGCCGTCGAGGCCGAAGAAGCCGGCTTTGACTCGGTTTTCGTCTCCGACCATTTCCAGCCCTGGAAACATACGGACGGCCACGCCCCCTTCGCGCCGGGCTGGATGTCGGCCGTGCTCGCCCGCACCGAACGCATTATTCTGGGCACATCCGTGCTCACCCCCACTTTCCGTCTCCACCCCACTGTCGTCGCCCATGCCTTTGGCACAATGGGCGCCATGTTTCCCGGCCGCGTCATTCTCGGCGTCGGCACCGGCGAGGGGCTCAACGAAGTTCCCGCCACCGGCATAGAATGGCCCGAACTCAAGGAACGCTCGGCGCGCCTGCGCGAAGCGGTAAAGCTGATCCGCCAGCTCTGGACCGAGGATCGCGTCAGCTTTGACGGCCAGTTTTACAAAACCGTCAACGCCACCATCTATGACAAGCCCAATGAGCCCGTGCCGATCTACATCGCTGCTGGCGGTCCGCTGAATGCCAAATATGCCGGGCGCGCCGGCGACGGCTTCATCTGCACCTCGGGCAAGGGCGCAGACCTTTATACAAAGGAGCTTCTGCCCAATGTCGAAACCGGCCGCGCCGAGAGCGAACTGGGGCAGAAGCCGTTCGAACGCATGATCGAGGTGAAAGTGTCCTTCGATACCGACCACGACCGCGCCCTCGAGGATTGCCGCAACTGGGCGGCCCTTTCCCTCTCCGCCGAGGAAAAGCATTCCGTCCAGGACGCCGAGGAAATGGAACGCCTCGCCAATGCCCTGCCCATCGAGCGCGTCGCCAAACGCTGGATCGTCTCGTCCGATCCGGATGAGCATGTCGCCCAGATCAGGACCTATATCGACTACGGCTTCGACCACCTCGTCTTCCACGCCCCCGGCACCGACCAGAGCCGCTTCCTCGGCCTCTACGCCCGCGAAATCCTGCCCCGTCTGCGCAAGCTGGTGGGATAGAGATGTCCCAGCACCGACCAGGTGGCCACCCCTTCCCACCCTCCCCCGTCAAGCGGGAGGTGCCGATCGTGTTCGAAGCAACATCTCGTAACAAACGCCGCTGCAGCACCCTCCCCCTCGCGGGGAGGGCTGGGGTGGGGGGCTCACGGGCAGGATGCTCGCGATTCTCGCAAGGATCGCATCCATGACCCCCCGCTTCTCCGTCTGGGGCATGACCGGCCTGCCCGAAATCCAGCCCAACGACGACCTCGTCGCCCTGATCGCCGAAGCCGCCAAGGCCCAGTCCGCCATCGACCCGGACCTCGCCCTGCGCTCCGGCGACATTCTCGTCGTCACCTCGAAAATCGTCTCCAAATCCGAAGGCATGCAGGTTCCCGCCGCCGAGCGCGAACAGGCCATTGCCGCCGATACGGTGCGCGTCGTCGCCGAGCGCGTGCATCCGGGCGGTACGACCCGCATTGTCGAAACAAGGCAGGGCCTGATCATGGCCGCCGCCGGCATCGACATGTCCAATGTGCCCGAAGGAACGGCCCTGCGCCTGCCCGCCGATCCCGACGCATCGGCCCGCACCCTCTGTCAGGGCCTCCGCGACCTCTTGGGCATTGAAATAGGTATCATCATTACCGACACGATTGGCCGCGCCTGGCGCATCGGCCAGACCGACATGGCCATCGGCGCCGCCGGGCTGCAACTGACCGACGATCTACGCGGCGCCACCGACGCCAATGGCCGCCCGCTCCATGTCACCCAGGCCGTCATTGCCGACGAAATTGCTGGCGCCGCCGATCTGGTCAAGGGCAAGACCGCGGGCATTCCCGTCGCCGTGGTGCGCGGCCTCTCGCGCTATGTCACGGGCCTCGACGCCCCCGGCGCGCGCACCCTCACCCGCACCGGCGACGACGACATGTTCCGCTTCGGCAGCGCCGAAGCCTACCGCCTCGGCTACGAAGCGGCTCTGGCGGAAACCAACTCTTCACCTCTCCCTGGGGGGAGAGGTCGGTCCGCAGGACCGGGTGAGGGGGCCTATCAGCAAGCTTCCCGCCCAACGGAAGGCCCCCTCACCCCTCCCTCTCCCCCCAGGGAGAGGGGGCGCTAGCCCCATCCTCACGGCAGGAACTGCTTCATGCGTCAGATTTTCGCCTCCACGATCCTCGTTCTTTGGGCATCCCCCGCCTTCGCCGCCACCACCTACCCGCTCACGCTCGACAATTGTGGCGTCACCCTGACCATCGATGCGCCCCCCCAGCGCGTCGTCACCATCAAGTCCACCACAACCGAACTCCTGCTCTCGCTCGGCCTTGCCGACAAAATCGTCGGCGTCGGCTTTCAGGATGGCCCGCTGCCCGAAAACCTCGCCGCCGCCGGCGCTGACCTTCCGGTCCTTTCCGACAAGCTGCCCAGCCAGGAAGTCGTTCTCGAAGCCGAGCCCGACTTCATCTATGGCGGCTGGGAAAGCAATTTCGCCGCCGATGGCGCTGGCGAGCGCCCCACCCTGGCGCAACTGGGCGTCGCCACCTATGTCGCCCCCGCCGCCTGCCGCAGCGTCAAGCCGCCCAAGCTGACCTTCGATCTGCTGTTCGACGAATTCCGCGAGATTGGCGCCATTTTCGACGTCGACCCCGACGCAGAAGTGTTGATCGAGGGACAACAGGCTATGCTCACCCGGGTAGAGCCGAACACCGATGGACGCACCGCCGTCTGGTATTCGTCCGGCACCAAGACCCCCTATGTCGGCGCGGGCAACAATGCCCCGGCCATGATCATGGAAGCCCTTGGCCTCACCAATATCTTCGCCGATATCGACGAGGGCTGGACCTCGGCCAGCTGGGAAGCCATTGTCGACGCCAATCCGGACGTGATCGTTCTGGTCGACGCCGCATGGAACTCCGCCGAGCAGAAGAAAACCCTGCTGGCCGAAAATCCCATCACCAAAGAGCTCGATGCGGTGAAACACCAACGCTACCTTATCATTCCCTTCCCCGCCGCCGAAGCCGGCATACGCAATGTCCCGGCCACGTCGGACATGGCCGAACAACTGGCGGGGTTGAGCTTTTCGGAATGATGTGGGGGGCCGGTATCTATCCACGCCCACCGGCCCACCACCTCCCCCTTGACGGGGGAGGCCGGGAGGGGGTGCCGACACACTCGATATTCCCGTGACCCCCAAAACCCTTACCCTCCCCGCCCTAGCCATCCTCCTTCTCGCCAGCGCCGTCGTCGCCGTCACCTTCGGCCCCGCCGAAATCACCGCCGGCGAAGTCTGGTCCGTCATCCTCCACCATCTCGGCCTCATCCCCGAAAGCCCGGTTTCCCGCCTGCGCGACGCCATCGTCTGGGAATTGCGCCTGCCGCGCGTCCTGACCGCACTCGGCGTAGGGGCTGGCCTCGCCCTCTCCGGCGCGGTCATGCAGGCCCTGACCCGCAATCCCCTGGCCGACCCCTACCTGCTCGGGCTCTCCTCGGGAGCGGCGCTGGGCGCCGTCAGCTTTGCGCTGGTGGGACTAACCCTCTTCATGTCCGTAGGCGCCTTTTTCGGCAGTCTCGGCGCTCTGGCGCTGGCCCTGCTCATCGCCCGTCTTCTCGGCGGCGCCACCCCGAGCCGGGCCATTCTCGCCGGTATCTGCATTTCCGCGCTGGCCTCCGCCGCCACCTCGCTGCTCATTTTCTGGTACGCCACCGGCGACAGCTATCGCGAAATCCTCTCCTGGCTCATGGGCTCACTGTCCGGCTCCCTCTGGTTCGACGCCGCCCTCGCCGGCACCGCCCTCCTCGTCTGCGCCCCCATCATTGTGGTCTCCGGCCGCGCCCTCGACGCCTTTGCCTTTGGCGACAATGCAGCCGCCGCCCTCGGCATAGACGTGCCAGGCCTGCGCTGGCTGCTCCTCGGCACCACGGCCCTTCTCACCGGCATCATGGTGGCCATTGGCGGCGCCATCGGCTTTGTCGGTCTCGTCGTGCCCCATGCCGTGCGCCTCGCCCTCGGCTCGCGCCACCGCATCCTGCTGCCCCACGCCATGCTGGCCGGGGCCATTTTCATGCTCTGGACCGATACCGCCGCCCGCACGCTCTTCGACCCGCGCGAAATCCCCGTCGGCATCATCACCGCGCTGATCGGCGCGCCGATCTTCCTCCTCATTCTCCTCCGCTATCGGAGGATCACATGAGCCTCGTTGTCGAAAGTCTCTCGGTCAAAAAGGACGAAACCGCCATCCTCTCGTCGGTGTCCTTCAACGCGCCCTCGGGCGCGATCACCGGCCTCGTCGGCCCCAATGGCGCCGGCAAATCCACCCTGCTCACCGCCCTGCTCGGTCTCCAGCCCGCAAGCGGCACCGCCCGTTTCGACACCGCTGATCTCCTCACCCTCCCCCGCCGCGACCGCGCCCGCCTCGCCGCTCTGGTCGAGCAATCCGCCAATACCGAGGAACGCCTTTCGGTCCACGATGTGGTCGCGCTGGGCCGCATTCCCTTCCAGTCCGCGCTCGCTGCCCCCAGCGCGGACGACGAATCCATCGTCACCGCCGCCCTCGCTCAGACCGGCATGCAGCCCTTCGCCAACCGCCGCTTCGATACCCTTTCCGGCGGCGAACAGCAGCGCGTCCACATCGCCCGCGCTCTGGCGCAAGAGCCGCGCCTTCTCCTTCTCGACGAGCCCAACAGCCATCTCGACATCGCCGCCCAGCTCGCGCTCTTCGCCCTCCTGCGCGCCCGCGCCGCCCTCGGCACCACCGTGGTCATCGCCCTCCACGATCTCAACCTCGCCGCCCGCTGCGATCATCTCGTCGTGCTACATCGCGGCCAGGTCGCGGCCCGGGGCGCCCCGGGGACCATCCTCACCCCTGCTTTGCTCCACGCCGTCTATGGCGTCACCGCGCGCCTCCTGCCCGATCCCCTGTCCGGCCGCCCCCTCATCGTCTATGACGATCCGCCCCTCGAAAATTCCCCGTCGAATCCCGATTGACAATCGCCGCCCGCCGACCCAAAAATTTGATCGGCTGGTCAAATTTCCGATCATGCAGGGAGCGCGGACAAAGCAATGGAATTCGGCATCACCTTCAAGGGCTTTATCGAGCACGAACGCGCGCGCTATCTGGTCCGCGCCGCCGAATATGCCGGCTTTTCCTATTGCTGGTTCTATGACAGCCACATTCTCTGGCGCGATTGTTACGCGGCAATCGCCATGTGCATGGAACACACTGAAAACATGCGCTTCGGCCCCCTTGTCACCAATCCTGATGTGCGCGACTGGTCCGTCGCCGCTTCGATTTTCGGCTCGCTGTCAAAACAGTCCGGCGGCCGCTTCGATCTGGCCGTGGGCCGCGGCGACAGCTCCATGCGTGTCATGGGCAAGAAACCCGCCACCTTGAAGCGCGTGGCCGAATTCATCGACAAGACCAAGGCCATGGTGCGCGGCGAGGAAGTCACCTATGGCGAAATCCCCGCCGCGGTGAAATTCCCGTGGGCCGTCGGCCACGAAATGCCCAGCTGGATCGCCGCCTATGGCCCGCTGGCCCTCAAGACCGCCGGCGAAAGCGCCGATGGCGTGGTGCTGCAGATTGCCGATCCCGGCCTCTGCAAATGGTTCACCGACCAATGCATCGAGGCCGGCAAGGAAGCCGGCAAGGACATGAGCAATTTCCGCTCCATGGCCGCCGCCCCCGCCTATTTCGGCGACAAGAAGCGCGCCATCGAGCATGTGAAATGGTTCCCGGCCATGGTCGGCAATCACGTGGCCGACATCGTTGAAAAATACGGCTCGGACAGCGACAAAGTCCCGGCCAGCCTCACCTCCTATATCGAAAAGCGCCGCGGCTACGACTATTCCAAGCACGGTCAGGCCGATAATCCCTATCTCGATTTCATCACCGACGATGTGGTGGAAAGTTTCTGCGTGCTGGGCGAGCCCGACGAACACGTCGCCAAGATCCGCAACCTGGAGGCAGCGGGCGTCACCCAGTTCAACATCTACCTCGATAGCGGCGACGAGGAAGAAATCATCGCCAATTACGGAAGGCACGTCATTCCCGCCTTCCGCTGAACAGATCGAGAGGCGCTCCGAAAGGGGCGCCTCTTTCGTTTGGCGTCACAACACATCTGGGGACAGTGCCGCCACGCCCTTTCAATCCCCTCCCCTTGCTCGATAAATGAGCAACAGGGAGGCCAAGACCAACAAACGAGCACAACAGGGAACGCACATGACAATGATCAATCGCCGCACAATTCTCGCGGCACTCAGCCTCACCACCGCCCTTTCGCTGTCCGGCGCAAGCTGGGCGCAGGATGTCGTCAAGGTCGCCGCCATCTGGACCGTGCCGGTTGAGCAGCAATGGGCGAGCCGCCTGCATAATGCGCTGGTCGCCGCCCAGGAACGCGGCGAGATCGAGTATCTCTATTCCGAGAACGTCACCAATACCGACTATGAGCGCGTCATGCGCGAATATGCCGAACAGGGCATCCAGTTGCTGGTGGGCGAAGCTTTTGGCGTCGAGCAACCCGCCCGCGCCGTGGCAGAGGAATATCCGGAAATTTCTTTCCTCATGGGCTCGTCCCTGCCGCCGGTCGAACCCAACTTCGCCACCTTCGACAATTTCATCCACGAGCCCAGCTATCTCACCGGCATCATTGCCGGCATGAAGACCGAAACCGACAAGATCGGCATGGTCGGCGGCTATGCCATCCCCGAAGTCAACCGGCTAATGCATGCCTTCATGGCTGGCGCGCTGTCGGTCAATCCCGATGTCAAATTCTCGGTCAGCTTCATCAACTCCTGGTACGATCCGCCCAAGGCCAAGGAAACCGCCTTCGCCATGGTCGATGCCGGCGCCGATATTCTCTATGCCGAACGCTTCGGCGTTTCCGACGCTGCCAAGGAACGCGGCATCTATGCCATCGGCAATGTCATCGACACATCGGCCGACTATCCCGGCACCATCCTCGCCAGCGCCCTCTGGCACGGCGCCCCGATGATCGACAAGGCCATTGCCGATGTGAAAGCGGGGAGCTTCACCGCCTCCGACTACGGCATTTACGCCTTCATGGAATATGGCGGCGGGAGCCTCGTCGTCGACGAAGCCCTGGCCGGCCCCGAAGCCGTCGCAGCGGCAAAAGAGGTCGAAGCCAAGATTCTGGACAAGTCGTTCGTCGTCGAAATCAACGACAGCGAGCCGACCTCGAGCCAGTAAATCTCGCACGGGTCCACCTCCCCCTTGACGGGCTTCGAACGGTCCCGCAGGGCAAATCTCTCCGGTGGAGAGATTTGAGGTGAGAAGGCCATGAGAGCTACGCTCGAATGGCGAGCGTAGCTTGGCCCGAAGGGCCTTAGCAAAGCTAGGAGGGGGTGCAAAAAGCACCAGCCTCTCTATCGAGAGGCACCCCTCCCCAACCCTCCCCGTCAAGGGGAGGGTGCCGCATCGCGGACGTGACCATATCGCTCGTCAAAGAGAGGAACGCAGGAGCCTATGCCAGACCCCAGAACTCTCCTCTCCCTTTCCAACATCACCAAACGTTTCGGCTCGCTCATCGCCAATAACGCCATCTCGCTCGATCTGCATGAGGGCGAAATCCTGGCTCTTCTGGGCGAAAACGGCGCCGGCAAGACCACGCTGATGAACATTCTCTTCGGCCATTATGTGCAGGACGAAGGCGATGTGAGCGTCTTGGGCGCGGACGGCAATATGACCAGTCTGCCCCCCGGCTCGCCCGGCGCGGCGCTTGCCGCCGGCATCGGCATGGTCCACCAGCATTTTACCCTTGCCGAAAATCTCTCCGGCCTCGACAATATCCGCCTCGGCACCGAGCCGCTCCTTTCGCTGGGCGCCAGCGGCAAGGCCCGCACCAAAATCGCAAAAATCATTGCCGAAAGCGGACTCGATGTAGACTTGGACCGGCGCGTCGCCGCCCTCACCGTTGGCGAAAAACAGCGCGTCGAAATCCTCAAGGCGCTTTATCGCGACGCCCGCGTGCTCATTCTCGACGAACCCACCGCCGTCCTCACCCCGCAGGAGGCCGAGGGCCTGTTCACCGTGCTGCGCCGCCTCGCCGCCAATGGCCTCGGCGTCATCTTCATTTCCCACAAGCTGGGCGAAGTGCTCTCGGTGTCCCATCGCATTCTGGTGCTGCGCGGCGGCCAGAAGGCGGGCGAACTGACCACCGCCGAGGCCGACCGCCGCTCCATAGCCGATTTGATGGTCGGCAAGGCCGTCGCCGAAGTCACCCGCACTCCCGGCAATCCCGGCGAAACCCTCCTCGAATTCGATGCCGTGACCCTTGGCCGTTCCGGCAATCGCTCCGCCCTCACCAATGCCAGCCTCAGCCTGCGCGCCGGCGAAATCGTCGGCCTTGCCGGGGTTTCCGGCAATGGTCAGGCCGCCATTGCTGCGCTGATTTCGGGCCTCGCCGTGCCCGATAGCGGCACGCTCCGCCTCTATGGCCAACCTGTGACCTCGGCCGATCCCCGCGCCCTCGTGGCCCAAGGCGTCGCCCGCATGCCCGAAGATCGTCAGCATGATGGCGTCGTCGGCACGATGAGCGTGGCCGACAATATCGCCATCGAGGATATTCGCTCGCCCGCTCTGTCGCGAATGGGCCTGGTCGACCGCAAAGCCATGCGCGCCCGCGCCACCGAGGCCATCGCCGCCTATGATGTGCGCTGCCCCGGCCCCGATGCCGAGGCGCGCCTGCTCTCGGGTGGCAATGTGCAAAAGCTCATCCTTGCCCGCGTTTTGGAACGCGCCCCCCGCGTCATCCTCGCCAATCAGCCCACGCGCGGCCTCGATATCGGCGCACAAACCGAAGTGCATCGCCGCATCGTCGCCGCCCGCGACCGGGGCGCCGCCGTCATGGTCATTTCCGAAGACCTCGACGAACTTTTCGCTCTGGCCGACCGCTTCCTCGTCGTCCATGCCGGCCATTTGACCGATGCCGGCCCCGCCGAACACCTCGATCGCGGAACGATCGGCCTGCTCATGGCCGGCCAGTCCGCCACTCAGGAAGCCATCGCATCATGACCTTCCGTCTCGAACCACGCGCCGACGCCTCTATTCCGCTCCGCCTCGCCGTCTCGCTGGCCGCCGGTCTCGCTGCCTTGCTGCTGGTTGCCATTCCGGTCATGGCGGCGGGCGGCTCCCCGCTCGATGCCTATATCCTCATGGTCCAGGGCGCCTTCGGCACCATGTTCGCCCTTTCCGAAACCTTCAACCGCGCCACCCCGCTCATCCTTACAGGCCTTGCCGCCGCCGTCGCCTTCCGCGCCCGCCTCTGGAATATCGGCGCCGAAGGCCAGCTCTATATGGGCGCTCTGGCAGTCGTCCTCGTTGGTTCGGGCTTCCTGCAATTGCCCGCCCCGCTGATGATCCCCGCCATCATGATCGCCGGCTTCCTCACCGGTGGCCTGATGATGATCGTCCCCACCCTGCTCAAACAGCGGTTTGGCGCCGACGAAGTGGTCATCACCCTGCTGCTCAATTTCGTCGTCATCCTCTTCGTGCAGATGCTGATCGAAGGCCCCCTCAAGGACCCGCTCGCCATGGGCTGGCCGCAATCGGTGCCGCTGGTGGCCGAGGCCAAATTGGCCAAGCTGGTGCCGCGCCTGCGCATGCATTGGGGTCTGGTCATCGGCCTCGTCTCGGCGCTCCTCCTCTGGTTCATGGTGCGCAAGACCGTGCTCGGTTTCGAAATCAAGGCCGTGGGCGAAAACAAGGCCGCCGCCCGTTTCGCCGGCATTCCTGTTGGCGGCACCATGCTCAAGGTGGCGCTGATATCCGGTGGCCTCGCTGGCCTCGCTGGCGTCAGCGAAGTGGCGGGCGTCAAAGGCTATCTTTCCGCCGACCTGTCCCCCGGCTTCGGTTATTCGGGCATTGTCGTCGCCATGCTGGCGGGGCTATCGCCCATCGGCTCGGTTCTGGCTGCCATTTTCATCGCCGCCGTCTTTGTCGGTGCCGATTCCATGAGCCGCGCCACCGGCATTTCCAGCTATATTGCCGATCTGGTCGTGGCGCTGTCCCTGCTCTGCGTTCTCGTCGGTAGCTTCTTCCTGCGCTTCCGCCTGCGCTGGCAATCCCGCATGGTAGGAGCCTGAGCCATGGATATCGTCTTCGACATTCTCGGTTCCGCCAATTTCTGGGCCGCCGCCATCCGCATCGCCACCCCACTGATTTTCGGCGTGCTCGGCGCGCTGATCTGCGAACGATCAGGTGTGCTCAATCTGGGCATTGAGGGCATTTTCGTCGCCGGCGCCATGGCCGGTTGGCTCGCCGTCTATCTCGGCGCCGGGCTCTGGGGCGGTGTTCTGGTCGCCGCTTTGGCGGGCGCCATGTTCGGCCTGCTCCACGCCTTTCTCACCGTCATTCTGGGCCTCTCCCAACACGTTTCGGGCATTGGCATTACCCTGCTGGCCACCAGCGCCAGCTATTTCACCTATCGCACCGCCCTGCCCAATGTGAGTTCGCCCCCGCGCATCGCCTCTTTCCAGCCGCTCAACATTCCCGGCCTCAGCGATCTTCCCTTTTTTGGCCCGGCTTTATTCTCGCAAACCGCCTTCACCTGGCTGGCGCTGGCTTTGGTAGCGGTCGTCGCCTTCGTGCTCTATCGCACCCCCCTCGGCCTCGCTATCCGCGCGGTGGGTGACAATCCCGCCTCGGTCGAGGCTCAGGGCCTGTCGGTCATCGGCCTGCGCATCGGAGCAGTCGTCGTCGGCTCGGCGCTGATGGCTTTGGGCGGGGCCTTCCTCACCATGTCCGCCTTCGACGCCTTCTTCTTCGGCATGGTCAATGGCCGTGGCTGGATTTGCATCGCGCTCGTGGTCTTCGCCTCCTGGCAACCAGGCAAGGCGCTGCTCGGCGCCCTGCTCTTCGGCGCCTTCGACGCCTTCCAGATCCGCCTTCAGGCCGAAATCGGCCAGGTCGTCCCCGGCCAGGTCTTCCTCATGCTGCCCTACCTGCTCTCCATCCTCGCGCTGGTCCTCGTCGCCCGCAAAGCCGACTATCCCCGCGCCCTGCTCCACCCCTGGACAAGGGGGCAGCGGCATTAGTTACTAGCCCCGCATCATTCCCGCGGAAGCGGGAATCCCCGAATAAGCACAAAGCGAGATTCCCGCTTTCGCGGGAATGACACCGAGACAATAGACCGACTGGAACTGCCCGATGTTCGACCTCAAAATCACCAATGCCACCCTCCCCGACGGCCGCACCGGCATGGATATCGGCATCCAGAACGGCCGCATCGGCGCAATCGAACCCAACCTCACCGCCGAATCCGGCCAGACCATTGACGCCGCCGGGCAGCTGGTCTCCCCGCCCTTCGTCGATTGCCATTTCCACATGGACGCCACGCTCTCCCTCGGCCTCCCCCGCTACAATGAAAGCGGCCTTCTCCTCGAAGGCATCCAGATCTGGGGCGAACTCAAGCCGCTCCTCACCCACGAAGCGGTCATCCAGCGCGCCCTGGCCTATTGTGATCTCGCCGTCTCGCAGGGCCTTCTCGCTATCCGCACCCATGTCGACATCTGCGACACGCGCCTACTCGGCGTTGAAGCCCTGCTCGAGGTCAAAAAACAGGTCGCCCCCTATATCGACCTGCAATTGGTTGCCTTCCCACAGGATGGCTATTTCCGCTATCCCGGCGCCGTGGACCTGCTCAATCGCGCCCTAGACATGGGCGTCGATGTGGTTGGCGGCATTCCCCATTTCGAGCGCACCATGGCCGATGGCGCGGCGAGCGTGAAAGCCCTCTGCGAAATCGCTGCCGCCCGTGGCCTGCTCGTCGATCTCCATTGCGACGAAACCGACGACCCCATGAGCCGCCATATCGAAACGCTGGCCTATGAAACCCAGCGCCTCGGCCTGCATGGCCGCGTCAACGGCTCACACCTCACCTCCATGCACTCCATGGACAATTACTATGTCAGCAAGCTCCTGCCGCTGATCGCCGAAGCAGAGGTCAGCGCCACCGCCAATCCCCTCATAAATATCGGCATTCAGGGCCGCCACGACACCTATCCCAAGCGGCGCGGCATGACCCGCATCCCCGAAATGCTGACCTATGGCATCACCTGCGCCTTCGGGCACGATTGCGTCATGGACCCCTGGTATTCCCTCGGTCAGGCCGACATGCTCGACGTCGCCTCCATGGGCCTGCATGTCGCGCAAATGACAAGCCGTGAGGCCATGCGCCAATGCTTTGCCGCCGTCACCACCGGCCCGGCAAAGATCATGCATCTCGACGGCTATGGCCTGGATGTAGGCTGTAAGGCCGATATGGTCCTGCTCCAGGCCAGGGACACGATCGAAGCGATCCGCCTCAAGCCCGCCCGCCTCGCCGTCCTCAAGTCCGGCAAGGTCATCGCCACCACCCCGCGCCGCGAAACCGCGCTGACCCTGCCCGGCCGCCCCGCCACACTCGATGCCTCGAGCCTAGGCCCAAGATAAGAAAAATGGTGCTACACTCTATCTAGAAGCAGAGCGGAGCCCATTCATGAAGATCGTCTCGGTCACCCCCTTCCTCGTGCGCGAATGGCGCACCATGCTCTTCGTGCGGGTGGAAACCGACGAGGGCATTGTGGGCATTGGCGAAGGCGGCCTCACCTCGCGCGAACAGGGCGTCGCCGGCATTGTCGAGGCGCTGGCGCCCCTGCTGATCGGCCAGGACCCGATGCGCAGCGAACATCTCTGGCAGCTCATGTGGCGCAGCGGCTTCCATCCCTCCAATCAGGTGCTGACCTCGGCCATCGCCGCCATCGACATCGCCCTCTGGGACATCAAGGGCAAGGCGCTGGGCGTGCCGGTCTATCAGCTGCTCGGCGGCAAGGTGCGCGACAAGGTCGACACCTATTGCCATATGGCCGCCCATACGCCGCAGGATATGCTGGCCATTGCCAGAACCCGCGTCGCCGAAGGCTGGAACTGCCTGCGCTGGGACCTCGGCCCCTATGAGCAAAGCCTTTACGAACCCCGCAAGGCCATAGACTGGAACATCGAGGCCTTCCGCCTGCTGCGCACCGAACTCGGTCCCGATATCGAACTCTCCTGCGACGTCCACACCCGCGCCAGCGTGCCCGATGCCGTGCGCCTCTGCCGCGCCATCGAGCCCTATCGGCCCCAGTTCATCGAAGACCCGCTGCGCATCGAAAACCCCGAATCCTATCGCCGCCTCCGCCAGCAGACCGCCGTGCCCATCGCTGCCGGCGAACAGCTGGGCACCAAATGGCAGTTCCGCGCCCTGATCGAGGAAGAACTGATCGACTACGCCCGCATCGATATGTGCATCGCCGCCGGCTTCACCGAATCCCGCAAGATCGCCGGCTGGTGCGAAACCCATTTCATCGACATTGCCGTGCACAATCCCATCGGCCCGGTTTCGACGGCGGCCTGCCTTCACTTCAATCTGGCCACGCCCAATATGCTGGTGCAGGAACTGCCCCGCCGCCCCGGCGAAAGTCTTGCCGATGTCATCGTCTCCGGCCATCGCTGGGACAATGGCTGGCTCATCGCCTCGGACGCGCCCGGCCTCGGGCTCGAGGTCGATTGGGAGGGCCTCGCCCGCTATCCCTTCACCCACCAGAGCCTGCCCCTCTTCCACCGGGAAGACGGCTCCTTCACCAACTGGTAGCGGAACTCACACCGCGCGCGAATAGCGCGCCGTGTCGGTCTTGAGATAGGCATCGAGCCCCGCCGCCACCGTGCGCACGAAGGGCCGCCCGCTCTCGGTCACTTCCATCATCCCCGGCAGAAGCCGCGCCAGCCCATTCTGGTCGCCATCGACAAAGGCCACCGCGTCGGCAATCACCGGCTTGGCATCGGCCCCGAACAGGCGCCGCAGCGCCACGAAATCCAGCGCGAAGTCACACAATAGCCGCTCTATGGCATGTCCGCGCACCACATCGTCCCGGCTCAGCGTCACGCCCCGCGCCACCGCGCCCTCGCCCGCCAGCACCCGCCGCTGATAGTCATGGGTGGCCACCACATTCTGTACATAGCCCTGCGGCAACCGGCCGATGGCCGAGCCCCCCAGCCCGATGAGCGCATCGTGGTCGTCGGCCGTATAGCCCTGAAAATTGCGATGCAGCGTCCCGCTACGGCTCGCCATGGCCAGACGGTCATGCGGCAAAGCGAAATGATCGAACCCCACCGGCTCATAACCGGCCTTCAACAATTCTTCCGCCGCCGCCCGGCTCTGCCGATACCGCTCCAGCGCCCCCGGCAACGCCGCTTCGTCGATCATGGTCTGGTGCTTTTTCATCCAGGGCACATGCGCATAGCCGAACAAGGCCACCCGCTCGGGCCGCAGCGACACCACCTGCCGCGCCGTCTCCGCCGCACCCGCCACGGTCTGGTGCGGCAGGCCATAAAGCATGTCGATATTGACCGAGGTGACGCCATTGGCGCGCACCGACGCCACCACATGGCGCGTCTGCTCGAAGGTCTGGATCCGGTTGATCGCCGCCTGCACCCTGGGGTCGAAATCCTGCACCCCGATACTGGCCCGGCTCATGCCGGCCGCCGCCCAGGCGGCAAACTGCTCTTCGGCCAGATCATTGGGGTCGAGTTCGACGCTGAATTCGACCCCATCGGCAAAGTCGAACGCCTCGCGCAACAGCGTGTTCATCCGGCCAATATCGTCGGGCGACAGCAGCGATGGCGACCCGCCGCCCCAATGCAGCGCGAAAACCTTGCGCGGCGACACCAGCGCCCCCACGCGCCTGATTTCGGCGCTCAACGCCTCGAGATAGACGCTGACCGGGTCATAGCGATTGACCTGCTTGGTATGGCACCCGCAAAACCAGCACAGCCGGTCGCAAAACGGCAGATGCAGATAAAGCGACAGCCGCGCATCCCCGGGCAATTCGCCCAGCCAGCCTTCATAGGTGCGCTGATCCACGCCTGCATGAAACTGCGGCGCAGTGGGATAGCTGGTATAGCGCGGCACAGGCTGGGTCAGGCTCGTGGCCAGAAATTCGGACATGCGTCACCTCAAAGAACGCAACATCCCTATCCGCCATAACGCCGGCCAACATTGATCCCGGTCAAACCCCGCCATCGCAAACCACCAAAAACAAAAAAGCGCAGCCCGGAGGCTACGCCTTATTTGGTGCTGATCGAAGCTTGTTAACAGCCAGACCGCGATTTCTGAACTGCTAGGCAGTGACCTATAATTGCGCCCCACCAAGAAAGAAGCAAGATCAAAATCACCGGAGTTCTACTTATCATATCTAAGATCTCCTACGGAATTGTTTCTGCAGATTTTTGAAGCATATTGTTCACGCCTGCCCCAATGCAGGTTGGCTCCGCGGAAGACCGTCTAGGTGAGAATTGAATGCAGCTTCAATGATCTCCTAGTTGCCGCCTGACTGTGATTTTTGAACTGCTAGCGGATAGCGGACAACTTCAATTCTATATTGATTTGTGCGCCGGTCTTCCGCACGGTGTCGAATGCTGAGGGGCAAAAATGACAACAACATTCGCATTCGACATTGGCACAAACTCCATCGGATGGTGCGTGCTCGGTCTCGACGAAACCAACAATCCCGACCGCCTGATCGACGCTGGTGTCCGCATCTTCTCCGATGGCCGCGAACCCAAATCTGGAACCTCGCTGGCCGAAGGTCGTCGCATGGCACGCGGCATGTCCCGCCGCCGCGACCGCTACAAGCGCCGCCGCAAGGCCGTCATCCGCACCCTGATCGAATATGGCCTCATGCCCGACGATCCGGCTGCCCGCCGCGCCCTCGTCGCAGAGACCAATGACAAAAAGGCCGATCAGGCGACCGCAGACGTCTATGCCCTGCGCGCCCGCGCCCTCGCGGAAAAGCTCGCTCTCCACCATATCGGCCGCGCCCTCTTCCACCTCAACCAGCGCCGCGGCTTCAAATCCAACCGGAAAACCGACAGGCGCGACAACGAACAGGGCATGATTGCAACCGGCATTGCCGAGCTTGAAGCCAAACTGTCCGGCCGCACCCTGGGCCAGTATCTGCATGAACAGCGCGGCACCGACCCCAAAAACCGGGGTCGGGTGCGGGTTCGCCCGGCCACGATCACCAACGAAAAAGGCCGGGAGGTCAGCACCTACGGCTTTTATCCGCAGCGCGCCATGCTGGAAAATGAGTTCAACGCCATCTGGAGCGCGCAGGCCCGGCACTATCCCGACGCCCTCTCCGAAGAGCGGCGCGAGCATCTCTTCCGCGTCATGTTCTTTCAGCGCCCGCTGAAACGTCCGGAAATCGGCAAGTGCAGCTTCAATTCGAATGAAGAGCGCCTCCCCAAATGCCATCCCCTGTTCCAGCAGTTCCGGCTCTACAAGGAGGTCAACGAGCTCAAGATCGTAACGGAAGCCAACAGCAAGGGCACGCCGCTGACAATCGAACAGCGCGACACACTGGTGCGCCTGCTCGGCAGTCAGGCAACCTCCAGCTACAAGGCCCTGCTCGGCAAGATCATCAAGGGCCAGCCTGACGCGCGTTTCAACAAGGCCAGCGACAGCCGCGACAAGATGAAGGGCAATGAAGTGGCGGCCGAAATGAGCCATGCCAGCCGCTTCGGCCAAAAATGGCTCGACATGGACGAGGCGCGGCAATGGCAGATCATCTCCGTGCTGCGCGACGTCGAAGACCCGCTTGAACTCAATGCCTGGCTGGAATCCGAACTCGGCCTCGATCCGGCCCATCGCGACGCTGTGGCCGGCGCCCGCCTGCCGGATGGCTATGGCCGGCTGGGCGAAACCGCCATGCGCGAAATACTGGCGGAGCTGAAAGGCGACGTTATTTCCGAAGCCGAAGCTGCCAAACGCGCCGGTTATGATCACGCTCTGGCCCGTGACGGCGACGGCATGGATGACCTGCCCAATTATCAGGAAGTCTTGGAACGCCGCATCCCCCCGGGCAGCGGCGACCCCGACGATCCCTATGATATGCGTATGGGCCGGATCACCAATCCATCCGTCCATATCGCCCTCAATCAATTGCGCCGGGTCACCAATGCTTTGATCCTCAAATACGGCAAGCCCGAGCAGATCGCCATCGAACTGGCGCGCGACCTGAAGCTGAGCGAAGACCAGAAAAAAGAGGTCAATTCCACAATAGCCAAAAACACGCGCGATGCCGAGCGCCGCGCCAAGCGGCTGCAGGATGAAGGCATAGCCAATACCGGCCATAACCGGGCGCTGCTCCGTTTCTGGGAGGAATTGGCGCCCGATCCGCTGGATCGGGTTTGCGTCTATTGTGGCGGCGGCATTGGCATTTCCAGCCTGTTTTCCGGCACGGTCGACATCGACCATATCCTGCCCTGGTCGCGCACACTGGACGACAGCCGGGCCAATCGCATTCTGGTCCACAACACCTGCAATCGCCTCAAACGCAATTTTGCGCCATTCGAAGTGCCCGAATGGCGGGCGCACTATCAGGACATCCTGATCCGCGCCAGCAAGCTACCCGGCAACAAGAAATGGCGCTTCGCGCCCGATGCGATGGAGCGTTTCGAGGGCGAAAAGGACTTTCTCGCCCGCCAGCTCACCGACACGCAATATCTCTCGCGCATGGCCCATGAATATCTGGCCGCGCTTTACCCCGACGAAGAACCCGATGAATGGGGCGTGTTCGCGCGGCGCAACCACGTCCGGATTGTTCCCGGACGGCTCACCGAAATGCTGCGCCGGGCCTGGGGCCTCAATTCGCTTCTGGCCGACCACAATCACAAAAACCGCAACGATCACCGTCATCACGCCATCGACGCCATCGTCCTTGGCGTAACCACCCGCGCCATGCTCAACCGGATTTCGCAGGAGGCCGGTCGCGGTGTGGATGTCGGCTCCGACGACGCGCTGCGCCGGTTCGATCTGCCTTGGCCAACCTTTCGCGATGAGGCCAAGGCATTGATCGACAGGATCGTGGTCAGCCACCGGCCCGATCACGGCACCCTGCCCGACAGCAAGGGCGCGGGCAGCACGGCAGGCCAGCTGCACAATGACACCGCCTATGGCCTCACGGGCGAAACGCATAAGGGTCTGCCCATCGTCGTGCGCCGCAAGTCCTTCCTGTCGCTGCAACCCGCCGATCTCGACAGCATCCGCGATGATCGCTTGCGTGATCACCTCCAGACCGAAACCTACGGTCTTTCCGGCAATGATTTTGCCGATGCGCTCCGGCGCATTCGCGATACCGACCCCTTCTACAAAGGCATAGACCGCGTTCGCGTTCTCGAAACACTGAACGTCATCCCGATCACGGACGCTTCGGGCCGTGCCTACAAGGCCTATAAGGGCGACGCCAATTTCCGCTACGACGTCTGGGAACTACCCAATGGCAAATGGGTCCATGAGGTCGTTTCCATGTTTGAAGCGCATGACAAAGCCTGGCAATCTCGCATTCACGCGGAAAACCCGGCCGCACGCCGCGTCCTCAGCCTCAAGCAGAACGATATGGTCGCCTATGACCATCCCGTCGCAGGCCCCACAATTGGTCGGGTCGTCAAGTTCAGCCAGACCGGACAGGTGACCTTTGCCGCGCATAACGAAGCGGGTGCGCTCAAGAGCCGGGATGCGGATCGCGACGACCCCTTCAAATATTTCTACAAGTCAGGCGGCGCCATGAAGGATATCGGCCTCCGCCAGATCCGCGTGGACGAGATTGGACAGGTCTTCGACCCCGGTCCGCAGGACCGCGAGAGCCGCCTGGCGCGAAAGAACAAACCGCCGAATTAATGGTAAACCAAGTCTTTCTTGGTGATAACTTCGCTGCTCGACTACGCTTTTCCCCATGGAACGCGTCGTCGACATAGAAACGGACAATCTTTACCTCGCCGTGCATCGCGGTTTCTTGACCGTGACTGCCGGCCAGGAAGAGCGCGGTCGCATCGCGCTCGACGATATCGGCGCATTGATCGTCCATGCCCATGGCACGACATGGTCCACCTCGGTCTTTACCCGGCTGGGCGACAGGGGCGTGCCCGTCGTCATCTGTGGCACCAATCATGCCCCCGCCTCCATCGTCTGGCCGCTGTCGGGACATCATTTGCAGGGCGCTCGCATGCGCGCCCAGCTCGGGGCATCCCGTCCCCTCGCCAAGCAGCTCTGGGCCCGCATCATCAAGACAAAAATTCAGATGCAGGGCGAAATCCTCGCCCGCAATGGCCACGAGGCCGGCGCCTTCGATCTCCTCGCCCGCAAAGTGCGTTCGGGCGATCCCGACAATGTCGAAGCCCAGGCCGCCCGCCGCTACTGGAAACTGCTTTTCGGTCCCGGCTTTTCGCGCGATCAGGATGCCGGCGGCATCAATGGCATGCTCAATTACGGCTATACCGTTTTGCGCGCCGTGGTCTCCCGCGCCATCTGCGCGGCGGGGCTGCACCCCACGATCGGCATTTTCCACGCCAACCGCGCCAATGCCTTCGCCCTGGCCGACGATCTGATGGAGCCATACCGCCCCTTGGTCGATCAGCTCGTCCTCGATCTCGTGGCCCAGGGCAAAAACGAGATCGATCCCGAAGCCAAACTGGCTCTGACCGCCATCACCACTCTGGACCTGCCCGGTCCGCTAGGACTCTCGCCGCTCTCGGTTCAGGTGCAGCGGTTCGTCCATTCGCTGGTGCTCAGTTTCGAATCGGGCAGTGTCGCGCTCGAACTCCCCAAACCACCACCTGTTCACCCTTTCCCGGCTCTCAGCGTTAACAGTCTGTGAACATCATGGCCGGGAGTGTGACTCATCTCAGCGGATATCAGCTCATGTGGTTGCTCGTAACATTCGACCTGCCGGTGGAAACAAAATCCCAGCGCCATGCAGCAAACAAGTTTCGCATGGCGCTTCTCGATATGGGATTTGAAATGAGTCAGTTTTCAAACTATCTTCGCTTCTGTAATGGCAAAGAACAGTTCGAATCCTATGTTCGGAAAATTGAAGCCCAACTCCCCGAGTTCGGCGACGTATACATATTTCAATTTACCGATAGGCAATACGAAAACATCGTTCGTTTTTCCGATCAAGGCCGAAGACCTTCCCAGAAAAATCCCAGCCAGATGGCCCTTTTCTAACCCAAAACCCCTTTTCCGCCGCACCAATACCGCCGATTTCTCGTTTAAAAACAAGAAGATCGGACAGTATCAGCTTAGCAGTTCAGAAATCGCGGTCTAGCGGCAACTGCCCGTCACATTGGTGATTTCACCGCCGAGCTTAGCAGTTCAGAAATCGCGGTCTAGCGGCAACCAACAGAGAGTGGATTGCCAGCCAGGTTAAGCTTAGCAGTTCAGAAATCGCGGTCTAGCGGCAACTGCGACTTGGGAAATCACAGCATCCGCTACGCTTAGCAGTTCAGAAATCGCGGTCTAGCGGCAACTCACGCGGCCTTTTGCATTTCTGGCGATAAGCTTAGCAGTTCAGAAATCGCGGTCTAGCGGCAACTCAACCAGCAGATGGACGACGATAAGAAGCAGCTTAGCAGTTCAGAAATCGCGGTCTAGCGGCAACATCTTCTCGGCGCGGGTCTTAGTGGAGTGGAGCTTAGCAGTTCAGAAATCGCGGTCTAGCGGCAACTGCCGGGGTGAATACGCATCACCCGGCCCAAGCTTAGCAGTTCAGAAATCGCGGTCTAGCGGCAACCGGCATTGCCTTGCGTATTTCAGTCATCGGAGCTTAGCAGTTCAGAAATCGCGGTCTAGCGGCAACCATCGGCACCGAACTGAAGGTCGAAAGCGTAGCTTAGCAGTTCAGAAATCGCGGTCTAGCGGCAACCTGATGACGCCAGCACAAGCATGCCAGGAAAGCTTAGCAGTTCAGAAATCGCGGTCTAGCGGCAACCCCAGGGAGTTGTTCCCGAATTTCGGCCTCAGCTTAGCAGTTCAGAAATCGCGGTCTAGCGGCAACCCCTTGGGCTTGGCAGGCGCGGTTTCCTCGAGCTTAGCAGTTCAGAAATCGCGGTCTAGCGGCAACATGCCGCTGCATTGACGGATTTTACGGCCTAGCTTAGCAGTTCAGAAATCGCGGTCTAGCGGCAACCCAGCGGAGATATTCACCAACCCCGCCGAGCAGCTTAGCAGTTCAGAAATCGCGGTCTAGCGGCAACTGGTCATCTCCGTTTCACCCACCATCAAGCAGCTTAGCAGTTCAGAAATCGCGGTCTAGCGGCAACGATAACGGCGCAAGGCCTGTGCCGTGAAGTAGCTTAGCAGTTCAGAAATCGCGGTCTAGCGGCAACCAGTCGATCAGGAACTTCTCGCGGGTGTCGAGCTTAGCAGTTCAGAAATCGCGGTCTAGCGGCAACAAGAAATTGTGACGCGCTCACCCATATGGAAGCTTAGCAGTTCAGAAATCGCGGTCTAGCGGCAACTGACGCAGGCGCGGTACTCATCAGCTGTCAAGCTTAGCAGTTCAGAAATCGCGG
>VFQU01000314.1_pt1 | contig 47141 bp, 33 predicted proteins | sample 3512311 | NCBI WGS metagenome assembly VFQU01 (sample SAMN10412377, study PRJNA504923) | tailings metagenome | isolation source: Relicate 3 Philex TSF3 active mining site | place: Philippines: Tuba, Benguet | collected 2017-08-29 | reverse complement strand
AGGGTGACGGACTCTACCTAGCTTCGAGTGGTACGGCTGGGTGGGGGCAGGTCAGATCGGCGAGTCCGGCGCCTGCAACGTCGATGTGGTCTGCCGTCTGAACGAGCTCGGCCCGCACTTCGCCAACGCGCGCCACGCCGTCGCGCACATGCGCTTCGTGGTCGGCAGCAGCACCTTCATCTGCACGGGGACGCTGGTGGCCGACAACGACCCGGCCACCCAGGTGGCGCTGTTCCACAGCGCCAACCACTGTTTCTCTTCCAACACCAGCGTGCCGCCCAACGCGACGCAGATGCAGACGGTGGCCAACACGCTCAACACCTTCTGGAACTACGAAGCCACCACCTGCAACGGCAACGTGTCTGCGACGCAGACCCAACTCACCGGCGGCGCCACCTACCTGGGCTCGGACCATCGCACCGACGGCATGCTGCTGCGCCTGAACCAGGCGGCGCCCGCCATCGCCTTCTTCGCCGGGTGGAATGCCGAGCCCCTGCCCAGCAACAGCGCCGTGACGGCCATCCACCATCCCTCTGGCGACGCCCGCATGGTCTCGACCGGCCAGAAGCTTTCGGAGGACGCGGACAACCATGAGGTAGGCTGGCTGAGTGGCACCACCGAGGGCGGCAGCAGTGGCTCCGGCCTGTTCACCATCGCCGCCAGCGGTGCCTACGATCTGCGCGGTGGCCTGTACGGCGGCGCGGCGAGCTGCGCGAACACCGGCAACCTGGGCAACGCCAGCAATCGCGACTACTACTCGCGCCTCGACAAGGACTTCGCCTGGATGTCGCCCTGGCTGCTTTCCAGCCCGAACGTGTTCCAGAACGGCTTCGAGGCGACAGCGGTGGTCACCGCTTCGCCCTGAAACGGGGCGGTCAGGCTGGCCGGTGACCAAGGCCGCGGCGCCAGCGGATCCGACCGTGGATGCCTGTCCCCCAGGCCCTGCGTCTTGAGGTGATGGCCCGCCGCTTCATTTTTCGCTTCAAGGCCGAAGGGGCTGCGTCCAGCCCCGTGCGCCCCCGGCGAGAATCGAAGGAGTTGCCCATGCGCCTGCGTCTTGTGTGCTTGCTGCTGTTCGTGTTCGCCGGCCCGGCGCTGGCCCAGGCGGTGCTGGAGGAGGCCAGCGTGGGCCCGGCCTTCTTCGGCGACAACGCGCGCCGTATCGAGGTGCGCGACATGAACGGCGATGGTCGCCGCGATCTGTTGCTGGTCCGTCGCGGCCCGGATGGCGAGCGCCTTGAGCTGTGGCTGCGCGACGATCCGGGTTCGCTGAGCTACCGGCTGAGCGAGCCGCTGGCCCTGCTGCAGAACGTGGTCGACGCGGTGGTGTTCGACTTCGATGTCGATGGCGACAACGACATCGTGGTGGCCGTGGCGGCGGCCGACGCCTCGCCGGGTGGCGTGATCCTGCTGAGCAGGGAGGGCGGCGCATCCTTCTACCCGTCCTACAGCCGCGGGCCGCTGCTGCCGCTGCCCAGCATCACCTCGCTGAAGGTGCAGGACGTGGAAACCGCCGGTGGGCTGCGCTTCGGCGTCGCGGCCATCACCGGCGATGCGCTGGTGCAGCTCTATGCGGTGGTGCCGGGCAGCGGCCTGCAGCCGGCGCAGGCGCTGCCCCATGCGGGCGGGGTGGCGACTTCGATCGCGGTGCCCTTCCTGCTCGAAGGCGGTTCAGCCGTGCTCACCCTGGGCGCGGCGCCGCAGCGGCTGTGGGTGTGGAATGGCAGCGCCTATGTCGAGCGCGCAGTCAGTGGAATCGATCGGGCCGTGCGGCGGGCGACCTCGGTGACGGTCGATGGCGACGACGCGCTGGATGTCGTCACCGCCGACAGCGAAGGGCGCGTCGAGGTGTGGAAGGGCACGGCGCTCGGCGCCAACCAGCCCGCCGACCGCTTCGATCTGCTGCAGCAGCTGGAGGCAGCGGGCAACCCGGTGGTGGCGCTGGACACGGCCGTGATCGAGCCGGGCACGATCGACGTGCTGGTCGGCCGTCAGCAGGCGCAGCGGCCTTTCGCCACGGGGCTGCACCGCATCACCCTCGCCAGCGGCAGCATAGCGCCGCGCGCCGTGGTGCAGACCGGCGGCAGCGGCATCGGCATCGACCGCAGTTCGCCCAATACGGTGTTCCTCGCCAGCCCCGGCGAGCCGCTGCGCGCCTTCGTGCGGCCGGGCACGGGGACGCCGGGCACCCTCGGTTTTGCACGCACCGACGGCTACTACACGCTCGAGAACCTCAACACGATCATCCGCCTGAGCTCGCCGCCGCTGCCGCAGAACGCCATCCTGTCGCTGCTCGGCGCGCCCGGCACGGTGGAGATGGCCAGCTCGGCCGGCACCCGCATCCACGACCTGCTGGTGTCGCGAACGCCGTTCACCGCCACGCCTGGCAAGTACACCTTCACCCTGCAGGACCCGCAGATCCCCGGCATCGTCCTGCGTGAGCCGCTGCAGACCGTGCTGACCGTGTTCGAAAGGCCCAACGGCTCGCTGAACGGCCTGTGCTCGGTGGAGTGCCTGATGCTCGGCTGCATCGGCATCGCCGGCGGCAAGAGCGCGGGCGAGTCCAATGGCATCGGCACCCTCGCCCAGGTGCAGCTGCTGCGAGACTTCCGCGACGACGTGCTGCTGACCAGCGCGAAAGGCCGCGAGTACGTCGAGATCTACGACGAGTTCGAGGTCGAGTTGTACGTCCTCAGCTTCGCGTCGCCGATCTTTCTGTCGAGCCTGCGCGAGGCCAAGGACGCGTGGGTGCCGGCCATCGAGTCGATGGTCAACGGCGACGGCACGGCGACCATCACGCCCACCATGCTCGACCACATGGACGCGGTGTTCGGCCACTTCCGCAGCAACGGCAGCGAGCGCCTGCGGCAGCTGATCGAGCGCCGCTACCTGGAGCTCGACCCGCGCCAGTTCGAGAACCAGCCGATCGGCGACATGCAGACCTACTGGGAAGAGGTGCTGCTGCCCGAGCGCATTCTGCGCAATGGCTTCGAGGCCCCGCCGCCGCCTTGAGGGGCGCATGCCCGAGATGCCACGGCTTGGCTTGCGTGTCCGCTGTCGAGGCCGCCGCACGGTGCATGCCCAGGCGCCGAGCTGGCGCTGCCCACTTCGGATGCGCGCTGTGCCGGTGACGGACCAGGCCCCGCAAGGCCGAGGTGTATATTTCCCCGCCTTCAAGTTCGAGGAGCACTTCATGCGCTACGCCCGACGTTTCGCAGCCCTCGGGCTGATCGCCTGCTTCCCCGTCGCGAGCCTCGCTGCCGAGGTTGTCGAGTCGACTCTCGCGCGGCGCGCGGAGGGCGAGCCTGCGCAGGGCGTGGCCGTGGCACCTTTGTCCTGGCGAGCGCCGTTCTCGTCGTTCGGCAAGGCGGCGCGCATCACTTGGCCCGCGCCGCAGCCAGACGAGCTGCAGGCCCTGCATCGGCGAAACGCCGAGGCCACGGCCAAACGCATCCAGATCGGCATCGCCCGCGAGCTCGCAGCGGGCCCGCAGGCGCCGGGCGCGAGCGTTCCGCAGTGGATGGCAGCGGGAGGAGGCGATCTCGCGGCGCAGCTGGAGGTGCGCTCGATCGGTGCCGCCGCGCTGCGCGTGGGGCTCGACGTCGAAGGGCTGGACCCGGCGATCGAGCTGCGCGTTGGCGGCTCGCGCAGCCCGGAGCGGCCGCAGGCCAGCGTCACGGTGGCCGAGGCGCAGCGCCTGCTCGGCGATGATGGTCTCTACTGGACGCCCAGCACCGATGGTGAGGTGCAGCGCATCGAGGTGATCGTGCCCGCCGGGGCTGCGCTGCCGGCTGCGCTCTCGCTGCCGCGCTTGAGCCACGAGGTGGTCGACAGCCGGACGCCGTATCGCCTGCCGCAGAAGATCGGCGAGTCCGGCGCCTGCAACGTCGACGTGGTCTGCCGCTTGAACGAGCTGGGCCCGCACTTCGCCAACGCGCGGCACGCTGTCGCCCACATGCGTTTCGTGGTGGGCGGAAGCACCTACATCTGCACGGGCACGCTGGTGGCCGACAACGACCCGGCCGGCCAGGTGCCGCTGTTCCACAGCGCCAACCACTGCTTCTCTTCGAATACCTCATTGCCCCCCGTCGCCTCGCAGATCCAGACGGTGGCCAACACGCTCAACACGTTCTGGAACTACGAAGCCACCACCTGCAATGGCCTCGTCTCGGCACCGCAGACGCAGCTCGCAGGCGGCGCCACCTACCTCGGCTCGGACCATCGCACGGACGGCATGCTGCTCCGTTTGAACCAGACGGCGCCCGCGATCGCGTTCTTCGCCGGCTGGAATGCACAGCCCCTGGCGGGCAGCAGCGCCGTCACGGCGATCCACCATCCCGCCGGCGACGCCCGCATGGTCTCGACCGGCCAGAAGCTCTCCGAAGATGCGGACAACCATGAGGTGGGCTGGCTGAGTGGAACCACCGAGGGCGGCAGCAGCGGCTCCGGCCTGTTCACCATTGCGGCCAGCGGCGCCTACGAGCTGCGCGGCGGCCTGTATGGCGGCGCAGCCAGCTGCGCGAACACCGGCAACCTGGGCAACGCCGGCAATCGCGACTACTACTCGCGCCTCGACAAGGACTTCGCCTGGATGTCGCCCTGGCTCGCGCCGCGCCCGGAGCTGTTCGCCAACGGCTTCGAGGCCGCGACGGCGGCGAGCGCATCGCGCTGAGGTGAGGGAACGCTGCGCCGAGGCCGGTGCGTCGCTGGGCCGCTGCTGCCCCTGGCCAACATCACCTCGCTGAAGGTGCAGGAGGTGGAGACTGCAGGCGGGCTGCGCTTCGGCTTGGCGGCCATCACGGACGATGCGCGGGTGCAGCTCTATGCGGTGGTGCCGGCCAGCGGCCTGCAGCCGGCGCGGGCGCTGCCGCATGCGGGCGGCGTGGCGACGTCGATCACGGTGCCTTTCCTGCTCGAAGGCGGTTCCGCCGTGCTCACCCTGGGCGCGACGCCGCAGCGGCGGTGGGTGTGGAATGGCAGCGCCTATGTCGAGCGCGCGGTCAGCGGGATCGATCGGACCGTGCGGCTGGCGACCTCGGTGACGGTCGATGGCGACGCCGCGGGCCATCTGGCGCAGGCGGTGGAGCTGGCTGCGATGATGCCGTTGCTGAAGGCCGGCCTGCGGCGCGCTTGGCGTGCTTAAGTGCGATACCCCACTGCATTCGCCGTGGAAGCCGGCGTAAAGCTAATGACGGTCGCATGTCCGCGAGCAGAGATTGCAGTGCGGAAGGTGCGTCAGGATACTGCTGTTCGCGCCGCACTGTTCATATAGGTTCGTATGTCCACGGTCTTGCTCGTTCTGTCTTTGCTGGCCCCCTCGCTGGGACTTCCGCCCGCGCACGTTTCAGCAGACGGTGTGGGTGCCTGCCAATGAGCGGCAGCCGCATTCCGGGACCGTTGGGTGCCCAGGCATGGCACCGTCCTCTGGACATGGGGACTACGGTGCTTGCGTTCATGGGCCCACCGGCACCAATCGGAACGAACACTGTTCTGCGGCCCACGCCTGAACCCATCGATGACGATGTGCGCATGCTTGCGGCGACGGCCTATGGCGAAGGGTCAACGTCGAATGTGTTGGAGGAAATGGCGGCGATCGCCAACGTGTTGGTGCGACAGCAGAAGGCGCGTGGCCACGCCAGCATCGCCGGGTTCATTCGCGGCGACCGCACCTTCGCCTATGCCGCGCATGACGGCAACGCCCGCTTCGAGCGACTTCGCGCGGCAACCGAAGAGCAGATCTCCGCGGACGCAGGCATGAGTGCTGCGGTGCGCGCGGCGCGCAATGCGCTGTCGCCTGCAGGCACGGACTATTCGAACGGTGCCTACTTCTGGGACGGTGCCGACATCCGCAGCAACTACAGCCGGCATCCCAAGGTGCGCGACGGCATCCGCTTCGGCGACCCGGCCCACAACATTTACGGCATCGACGAAAAGGACGTGCCGGGCGAGGAGTGGTGGCGCAACGCCGCCGGACAAAACACCCGCCTGCGTGGACAGTGGAGCTACAAGTACGAGTCCACCGCGGCCTACGGTGGCACCATTTTCTGGCGCTACAACCCTGACTTCGTGCGGGCGACGGGCAACCGGGAGCACCGATGATGCGACCTGCAACGACGCGCCATCGCATCCGCTTCGCGCTGGCCGCACTCTGCGCCTCAACCTTGCCAGCCTGCGCAGGCTCGACGACTCTGAATGAGCCCTCGGCAACGCCGTCAGCTTCACAGGCGGGTAGCGAGCCCGAGACCACGGCACGATCAGCGCTGGCTCATGTGCTGGGTGAGCGCAACGCGCCTGCCCAGCTTGAAGCTCTCCCTTTGCGCTCCGGCTGTACCCCCGCTCTCTGCGGCCCCGATCAGATCGAAAACTACGACGATCCTGCGCCGCCCGGCTGCACGCCGATGCGCTGCAGCGTGCAGGTCGATCGGGTCGAGTGGGTGGGTGACGCGCAGGCGCTCCGGGTGATCGGAGGTGAGCGCATCGATCTGGTGAGTGCAAGCGTCGGCCCCGCTTTGGAGCTTGCCGATCAGCCCTTCGCAGCAGCGCGGGTCGGTGCGTCGGAGAGCCCTTGGGGCGTCTGCCTCGTGCTGTCGCACGCGGGCCAGGGGCAGAGCGGGCGTGGACAGCGCTGGATCACCCTCGTGCTGGCGCCCTATGCCAACGGAGAGCCAGGGCGGGGCGCCGCGCGTCTCACCGGCGCGTGGGCGAGCTGCGAAGACCTTGAGAAAGGGTCTGGCGCCGAGGAAGTGCTGCTGCCTTTGGTCGAGCCGAGCGCCGAGGGCGAGGCGGGTCTGGTCCTCAACCGCTATCGCTGCAGCCTGGAAGGCTGCCGTCGCGACACAGAGGCGATGCCGGTGCGTGTGGAGTTCACCGATGAAGGCGAACTGCGTCGGCGCGATTGAGGCCCAGCGCCGCGTCCGCGATCACCAGCCCCAGGCCGCAATCGCCCTAGCACACAGCTTGGGCACCGCGGAGTTTCTGGCTGGCGCCTAGTCATCAGTGTGCGAGCCCACCGCAGCCCGCATGCGCAGCAGGAGTTCGACCCGCTGCTGCAGTGCCGTGGCGCGGGCCTGTCCGACAGACAGCGCGGCCGAGCGGCCGGCGCGTTCGGGCGACCAGAGGGAGCGCATGAGTTGTTCATCGGCGTCGAACTGCGCGCGCCAATGTGACTGTGCGCGCTGCAGCTGGTGCTGTTCCTCATCGGCAAGCGATCCCGCCAGCGCAGCCTCGGCCACCGCCAGTTCCCGCTCCAGGAACGCGACCCAGGCGCCCAACTCGGCGGAGGCGTTGCCGCCGGCTGCCCCGGCAACGGCCTGCTCGTACTGAGCCGCGCGCGCCTGGAACTCTCCGATGTAGTCAGGAGCCTCGGGGTTGTTGATCGCGCCTGCAGCCACGCCGAAGCCCAGCGCACACAGGCCCAGCAGACGTCGGCGACGCGCGCCGAGCGTATTGCCCGCGCGAACCGCATGAGTTCGGTACATCACCGCTCCTCGGTGGACGGGTGGAAAGCAGATGGATGCGTGCAGGCGTCCGCACGAATCATCGCCGTATTCCCGTTGGAACACGCTGCCAGCGTAGCGACATGCGCGGGATGTTCGGGAGTCGGGTCGCGGCTCGAGCTCCTTCGAGATTGACTTGCCGGGGGCGGTCGGCCGCGTTCCGCCGCTCCATACGGGGCTGGCCAGGCCCTGCGTTCTTGGCGGACCGAGCGCGATCCCGCCGCTACGCTCACGACGCAGGCTGATCGACCCGCAGGCTACGACAAGCGCGATCGGATCGATGCGCATCACGCGATCGCGGCAGCGCTCGAGCCCTGGATCATCGACGTCAGTCACCGCTGCCAGCGCAGCGACCATGTGGATGCAGGCGCGGGCCCGGCGCGGGACCTGGTCGCCTATCCTTTCCCTGCCGCGCGGGTGGCCCAGGCCTGCGGCTTATCGAACACAATCGGGGTTTGACGACAGCTGGCGCGGGGCTCCATGCATCAAGCGACATTTGTGCTGTCCACCGGCCGCTGCGGCACGCAGTGGCTCGCCGAGGCGCTCGGGCAAACCTTCGGGAAGCGAATGCGGGTCGAGCATGAGCCGCTGCATCTCGGCTATCGACCGCGCGAGCGCCTCGACAGCTCGGCGCCCCCCGAGGCCGTGCTGCGGCATCTCGATGCCATCGAGGCCGAGCTTGCCCATGGGCCCTACCTGGAGTGCGGGCATCCCTGCTGGAGTGCCTTGCCCTGGATCGCGCAGCGTCTGCGCGGGCGCCTGCGTGTCGTCCATCTGGTGCGGCATCCCCTGCCCACCGCGCTGTCGTGGCTGACGCATCAGGCCTACCAGCCGCCGCTGCTGCCGCATCTGCAGGAGAAAGTGCTGCTGTCGCCCTTCGATGCTGGCGTGCGCTTCCCCGCCTACCGCGAGCGCTGGCCGGTGCTGACGCCGTTCGAGAAGAGCCTCTACTACTGGCTGGAGGTCAACGCCCTGGCACTGGCGCTGGAGGCGCAGAGCGGGCTGCCCTGGCTGCGGCTGCGCTTCGAGGACCTGTTCGCGGGCGACGGGCTGGAGCGCCTGCTGGGCTTCCTCGGCCTGCCGACGGACCCGGCGCTTGCCGCGCTGCGTGACCAGCGCATCGATCGACATCACGCGCTGCTGGGGGCCTCCGCCCCGGTTCCGCCGATGGCCGAGCACGCCGAAGTCATCGCGCTGGCCCAGACCCTCGGCTACGGGTTCGAGGGTGTCGACGCAACCGCCCTGCAGCGACGCTATCTGCCCTGATTGCAGCGTATTCGCTGCCTTGCGGGGTGACATGCCGGGTGCAGGCCTCAGCCCCGCCACCGCCTGCCTGCAGCGATGCGCCTGACCGCCCTGGCGATCGCCAACCCCGCCAGGCCGCCGCGCGCTCCAGCCTTGGGCGCGAACCTAGCGCGCCGAGACACGGCCGTGGGCCAGGCTTGCAGCGTCACCTCTCGCCGATGAGCGCGGCGATCGCCGACGGTATCCTCCTGCCTCGCGGTGTGCGGTCCGCGCCGACCGCGGCCCAATCCGGACGTTTTCCCATGGCTCTTGCCCTCAGACACTGGATGCTCGCGCTCGGGCTGCTGGCCAGCCTGCCGCTGCGCGCGCAGGTGCAGATCGACCAGGTCCGCGCCCTGCCTGCGCTGCCGGACAGCTACACCGCCGAGGCGTCTTTCGAAAAGCGGATCGAGTGGCTGCAGATGCAGCTGGCGCGTGTCGAGGATCCGGTCGAGCGCTATCGGCTGGAGCGCGCGCTGTTCGTGGAGCATTTCAACGCGCACTCGATGGCCGAGGCGGTGGCGGTGTGCGCGCGCAACGTGCCGTTGCGTGAGGACATCGCCTACCGGAGCTACTGCCTCCGCGCGGAGTTTCCGCGCTACGACGACGCTCTGCCCCGGCTGCTGGCGCTGGCCGAGGATGCCCTCAGCCTCGGCGATCAGGCGGCGGCCGCGCGCGTGCTGGGCGATCTGGCGTGGCGACAGTCGCGGGCCGGTGACATCGCCGGCGGCTTCCAGAACTTCGAGCGGGCGCTGTCGATCGCTCCCGCCGATGACGTGGAGCTGCTCGGCGACCTGATGGTGGACACCGCCGCCAGCTACATCGTCAACGGCGACCGCGCCTACATCCGCAAAGGAATCGATCTGCTGCGGGAGGCGCGAGAGCGTGCCGAGCAGGCTTTGGCCGACCCTGACACCGCGGTCGACCGCGCGCTGCTGAGGGATCGGGTGCTGCTGACCGAATTCAACACCGGCATCGCCTACCTGCTGCATCTGTCGGATAGCGAAAGCGCGCTGCGGCATTTCGACCGGGTCACCCAGGAGGCCAATGCCTACCGTGAGGATGGCCTCGTCTTCGCGGCCCTGTCCGCCGCGGAGCTGGGGCAGTTCGAGCGCGCCCGGGCCTACCTCGACGAGGCAAGCCGCGAGCAGGGCGGCGTCGCTGGGCCAGTGGTACGCCAGTACCTGCAGTGCTACCGCCAGCTGACAAGCCGGTACTGGGATCCGGCGCAGCCGCTGTCGGCCTGTCTGGCCTTGGATCCGGAGACGTCCACCGAGGTGCAGCTTGATGTCTACAAGCGTCTGTCGAGCAGCAGCGACGCCGCGTTCGCCTTGGCGGGACTGACCCGACTGAAGTCCCTGTTCATCGACAAGATCGAGCCCCAGATGCGTCGCCGCGGCTCGATCGCCGCCTCGCACGCGGAGTTGACGCGCCTGCAGCGGGAATCCGAGCTGAAGAGCCTGGTCTTGCAGCAGCAGCAGGCGCTACAGCGCGAACGGGACGCCACCAACCGGCAGCGGCAGTTCTTGTTCATCGCCGTGTCCCTGCTCCTGCTGCTCACCCTGGCCCTGATCGCACTGCAGTGGCGCGCCAAGAAGACACTGGCTGAACAGTTCGAGCGCCTGAGTGTGGTCGACACCCTGACCGGACTTGGCAACCGGCGCTTGCTTGAGCAGCAGATTCCGCGCGAGCTTGCCCAGATCGAGCGCGCCAGACGCGGCGACCCCGAGGTCTGCCTTGGCCTGTACCTGTTCGACATCGACCACTTCAAGTCCATCAACGATCGCTTCGGTCACGCTGCTGGCGATCGCGTGCTCGCCACCTTCGCCCGGCGGATCCAGTCCGCGGCCCGACAGACGGACCTGCTGGTCCGCTGGGGCGGCGAGGAGTTCCTGCTGGTCGCCCGGCTGGAGCGGGCTGCGAACTGCGGCGAAGTCGCGGAGCGGATCCTGTCCGCGGTCAATGCCCAGCCTTTCGACATCGATGGACACGCGCCCATTGCGGTCACCTGCACGATCGGCTGTGTGTGCTCGCCCTTCGCCGAGGACGACCGGCCGGAGGACTGGGCCGATCTGGTGCGCCTCGCCGACCTTGCCCTCTATCACGGCAAGGCGAACGGCCGGAACCGCTGGGTGCTGCTGGGCAACGTCGGCGTCGGCACCGCCGCGGAGAAGCGGGCGCTGCTCAGCGCGGATCTGATGGAGTCCGTGCGCGCGGGCCGCATCACCCTGACGACCGCCTAGGCTGCCCTTTGACCCGGCGCAAATGGCATTGCGGCGGCCGCGGCCTGCAAGCACCGCAGCCGCCGGGCGTCGCGCCGTGGCGTCGAAGAGCTGCTGTGGCCGCGTGCCGCGCTTCAGGCAGGCAGCGCGACGCCGCCGGCGTCGTAGCGAGGCGTCGCCTCCATGCGCACCCCGCGCAGCTTCGCGGTCTTCAGATGGCTGGCATGCCTGTGCTCGGCGAAGTAGCCGATCAGGATCGAGCGCCGCCGCGCGCCGCTGCGGTTCAGGCTGGCCGCATGCAGCAGGTCGGCATCGAAGACCAGCACATCGCCGGCGCGCCCCGCGATGAATTCCGCTCGCGCCTCGTCCTCGGCCGTGGCCGGCGCGCTGTTGCTGGCGGGCCGGTGGCTGCCGGGCACGAGGCGCGTGGCGCCGTTGTCCGGGCCGAAATCGTCGAAGAAGGCCAGCGCCCCCACGGTGTCGCCGGGACGCTGCTCGGACAGGTCGCGATGCAGACCCTGGTAGCCGCCGCCTGCGAGCGGCTCGCGGCCCTCCACCTGGGCGACGAAGAAGGGCCCGCCGATCAGCGCACCGGCGGTCTGCAGCAGCGCGGGCAGTCGGCACACCGCCTGGATACGCGGTTCCAGGTCGAGCTGGGCATGCCGCCAGTCGGGGCCGCGCGGCACCGGCCAGGCCTGCGAGGGCAGCACGCGGGCGTCGAACAGCGCGCGCAGTTCGTCCAGCCAGTCGGCGGGAATGGCGCCGCGCAGAAGCGCATAGCCGTCGGTGTGCAGGGTCTCAGGGGTCACGGGCATGAACGGCAGTCGGAAGCTAGGCGGGGAGCGGCGGGGGTTTAGGGTGGCGCAAACCGGGGGCGCCTGTCCCTGCCGGCGCGCTTCCCGGCCTGCCCTAGGAGTGAGAGCATGCGCACACTTGGACGGTCGAGGGGACCGTCGGACGTGAAAGGGGTGGTCATGAAGAGCGAGGGGCGGGCGCGCGCAGCGCGCTGGATGGCGGGTGTGATGTGTTCCGGGCTGGCGCTGGCGTTCGCGCTGCCCCCTCTTGCAGCGGGAGCGCCGACCTCGGCCGACGGCCGCGAAGAGCTTCAGAAATCGATCGTCGAGATCGCCGAGTCCGGCCGCTACATCGTGGTCCTGAAAGAGCCCGCGCTGGCCAGCTATCGCGGCGGCAAGCCTTCGCTCGCGGCCCCTGAGCGGGCTGCCGGATCCGAACGGCTCAACGCGCGAGGCACCGCCTCGCTGGCCTACGTCGGGCACCTGCGTGAGCAGCAGCGCGCCTTCGAGTCCCGGTTGAGTGGGCTGCTCGGTCGCAGCCCGCAGGTGTCGATGCGGATGCAGCACGCCATCAATGCGCTGGTCGTCGAGCTGTCGCCCGAGGACGCCAAGCGCGTTGCCGGGCTGCCGGAAGTGCGACTGCTCAGCCCCGAGCGCCTGCTGGAACTGGACACCGACGTCGGCCCGGCGCTGATTGGCGCGGAGCCGATCTGGAACGGCACCAATCCGGGTTCGAGCGGCCCCGCCCAGGGCGAGGGCAGGGTGATCGCGGTGATCGACTCCGGCATCAATTGGGGCAGCCCTTCGTTCGCTGCCGTCGGTCCGGTCGATGGCTACACGCACTTGAACCCTTTGGGCGACGGCAATTACCTCGGCACCTGCGCACCCGGCGGTGTCGACGAAGGCCGCTGCAACGCCAAGTTGATTGGCGGCTACGACTTCGTCTGCGGCGCCCCTGCCAACATCTGCACCGCGCCCAACCAGCGCGAGGAGCCCGGCTTCGGCGACACCAACGGCCACGGTACCCACGTCGCCTCCACCGCCGCGGGCAATCGCCGCGACGCGCAGTACGTGGGCAACACGGTGCGCATCGCCGGCGTCGCGCCGCACGCCACGATCATCGCCTATGACGCCTGCTACACGGAGATCTCCACCGGGCTTGGGCGCTGCCCGAGTTCGTCGACGGTGGCTTCGATCAACCAGGCCGTTGCCGACGGCATCGTCGATGTCATCAACTACTCGATCGGTGGCGGCGAGCAGCCGTGGTCGGACCCGTCGTCGCTGGCGTTCCTTGGCGCGGTCGATGCGGGCATCTACGTGGCCGCCTCGGCGGGCAACTCGGGCCCCGGTCCGAACACCATGGGCCACCTGGAACCCTGGGTGTCCAGCACGGCGGCGGCGCAACACGGACGCGGCGTCTTCCAGCAGACGATGAACGTGACCGGTCCTGTACCGGTGCCCTCGGCGCTGGCGACGCTTCTGCTCACGCCCGGCTCCGGCGGCGTGGCGTTCAGCGCCACCATTCCCAGCACCACGCCGCTGCGCATCAGCGCAGGCATCGACACCGCCTCCGACGGCTGCGCCGCCTATCCCGCCAACACCTTCGCCGGCGCCATCGCGGTGATCCGCCGCGGCACCTGCAGTTTCGCGATCAAGGCCAACAACGCCGCGGCAGCCGGCGCGGTGGCGATGATCCTCGCCAACAACGCAGCCGGCATCATCGCGCCTTCGGTGCCGGGCACGACCATTCCGGTGTTCTCGGTGACGCAGGCGGATGGCGATGCCCTGCGCAACTTCGGGCAGGCCAATCCCAGCACCGCGACGGCGGCGATTCCCTTCCCGCCGATCGCCCAGCCGAACACGCCCGACCAGCTGGCGGCGTTCAGCTCGCGCGGCCCGGCCGGCGCGTTCGATCTGGTCAAGCCCGACGTGACCGCACCGGGCTCGCAGATTCTGGCGGCTTACGCGGGCACGGCGCTGACCGGCAGCGAGAACCTCGTTGAGATCATCAGCGGCACTTCGATGGCCTCGCCGCACCAGGCCGGCGCGGCGCTTCTGCTGCGCCAGCTGCGGCCGACCTGGACCGTGCCTGAGCTGAAGTCGGCCCTGCAGATGAGTGCCTTCCGCGGCGTGTTGCGGGAGGACGCCAGCGCGGCCTCGCCCTTCGACATGGGTGCGGGTCGTGTGCGGGTGAACCTGGCCGCCAATGCCGGTCTGGTGCTGGACGAGAGCTTCGCCGCGTTCCAGGCCGCCAACCCGGCCAGCGGAGGTGATCCCAGCACCCTCAACCTCGCCAGCATGGGGGAGCGCTTCTGTATCAACCAGTGCCAGTTCGTGCGCCGCTTCCGCAACACCGGCGCGAGCAGCGTCGACTGGACCGCGGCGGTCGCAGGCCTGACGGGGACGGTGTCGCCGGCGAGCTTCAGCATCGCGCCCGGAGCGACGGTCGAGCTGACCATCACCATCGACAGCAGCGCGATCCCGTTCGATGGCGCCTATCGTCATGGCTGGCTGGAACTGCGGCGCGCTGGTGGTAGCGCCTCCGACGATCTCAATCTGCCGATCTCGGTCTCGGTGCCGCCGCCGCAGCTGACTCTCACCCCGAACGCGCAGTCGACCACGATCATCGAGGGCATGCCCGGAGCGGTGAACGTCACCCTGCGCAATGACGGGGGGTTCCCGCTCAGTTTCGATGCCGATCGCACCGGCGCCGGCGTGGTGGGTGTCGCCAACTCAAGCAATCAGGGCATCGCCAGCGGCTTCCGCTCCACCGTCTACACCGATCCCGCGACCGCCGGCAGCCAGGGGCAGTTCGCTGCCGACGACATCGTGCTGGGTACGCCGACCCGGGTGCGCTCCATCGCGGTCGATGGCTTCGTGGTCTCGAATCAGCCGCTCACCGCCGCTGCCACCAACCTGACCTGGAGCCTCTACCCCGATGCCGGCGGCCTTCCCGCGGGCAATCCCCAAACCAATCCCGCGGCGGCGGTCTGGACCTTCACCTCGACGCCCACCGGCCCAGGCGTGAGCACGGTCGGCGCCAACACCATCGCGCTCGATCTGGTTGCCGCAGGCCAGAACGTCAACCTGCCCGCCGGTCGCTACTGGGTCGTGGTCAATACCCGCGGCACCTTCGCCAACCGCTTCGCCTGGTACGGTTCCAACGACACCAACGGCAATACCGGCTTCGCGTCGCTGACGGTGGCGACCAACGGCACCGGCAACTGGGTGGCGAATCCGTCCTTCCCGGGCCTCACCGTGCGCGTGCGCGGGGAAGTGGACTGCACCGCGCCGTGGGTGGGGGCCGCCACGCCCGACACCGGCAACATCGACCGCCTGCAGCAGGTGCAGGTCACGGTGCCGCTGGGGCCGACGGCGGCGGGCAGCTACATCGGTGCCGCCTGCTTCAGCACCAACGACCCGCAGGCGGCGCGCGTGGCTTCCGCGATCAATCTGACCGTCGAGCCCGCCCGGCTCGCGTTCAGCACCGCGCCGTCGGCCACGGCGACCGTGGCGCAGGCCTTCGCGGTGCAGCCGACGATCACCGTGCAGGACGGCGCAGGTGTCACCCAGACGGGCTACACGCTGCCGGTGACCCTCGAACTCGCCAGCGGTGCGGGCCCCCTGACCTGCGATGCGAATCCCGTAACGCCGGTGAACGGCGTGGCCAGCTTCAGCGGATGCCGTGTGGGCAGCGTCGGCACGGTCACGCTGCGCGCAGTGTCGGGTGGAGCGACCAACAGTCTCACCAATCCGCCGGTGCTCGTGCGTCCGGGACCGCCGGCGCGTCTGAGCTTCGCGCCGCTGCCCTCGGCGACCGCCACCGCCGGCCAGGCATTCGCCGCGCAGCCCTCGGTTCGCATCGAGGACAGCCTCGGCAACCTGGTGGATGACGCCACGGCCGCAGTCACTTTGCGTCTGGCAACTGGCGCTGGCGCGCTCAATTGCGATGCCAATCCGGTCAATGCCGTGGCGGGCGTTGCCAGCTTCAGCGGCTGCCGCATCGATCGCGCCGGCTCGGTCACCCTCGATGCGTCGATGGCCGGAATCGCCTCGGCCGTCAGCCAGCCCAGCATCGCGATCGCTGCGGCAACGCCCACCCAGCTCGAGTTCAGCGCTTCGCCGCCTGCGTCGGCGATCATCGGCATGCCGTGGATGCCGCAGCCGGCGATCACCCTGCGCGACGCATTCGGCAACGTGGCGCTGGATGCGAGCACCCCGGTCACGCTGTTCCTCGCTTCCGGCGCGGGCACCCTGAGCTGCGGCACCAATCCGGTCGTGCCCGTGAACGGCGTCGCCAGCTTCAGCGGCTGCCGCGTCGATGCGATTGGCCCGATCACGCTTGGTGCGAGCACCAGCACCATCGCCAACACCACCACCAACCCCGCGGTGCTGATCACGCGCGGCCCACCCACCCGCCTGGTGTTCACCACGGCGCCCTCACCGACGGCGACCGCCGGAGTCGCGCTCGCCGTGCAGCCGGTGGTCCGCGTCGAGGATGAGTTTGGCAATCCGGTGACCGACAAGCCCATCGACATCACCCTGGGACTCGCCAGCGGCAGCGGTCCGATGAGCTGCGACGCCAACACCGTCGCCGCGGTCGCCGGCGTCGCCAGCTTCAGCGGCTGCCGCATCAACACCGCCGGTACGGTCACGCTGAATGCCTCGGCGCCTGGGATCACCGGCTCGACCACGCAGCCGCAGGTGGTCATCGCCGCTGCGGCGGCAAGCCGCCTGGTGTTCGTCACGCCGCCGTCGGCCACTGCGACCGCCGGTCAGGCCTTCCCGGTGCAGGCCGCGATCGCCGTGCAGGACGCGTTCAACAACGTGGTCACCGATGCGACGACGCCGGTCACCCTCCGGATTGCGACCGGCACTGGCCCTCTGCAGTGCACCAGCAACCCGGTCACCCCGGTGGCGGGCGTGGCGAGCTTCGCGGGCTGTCGCGTCGATACCGCGGGCACGCTGACCCTGGACGCCAGCAGCGGCAGCATCGCCAACGCTACGACGACGCCCGAGGTCGTGGTGGCGGCAGCGGCGCCCAGCCAGCTCGAGTTCGCGCCGGCACCGTCAGCGACGGCAACCGCCGGCCAGGCCTTTGCCGTACAGCCGCAGGTGCGTGTGCTGGATGCCTTCGGCAATCTGGCGACGACGGCCACCGCGCCGGTGACCTTGACCCTGGCCTCGGGCAGCGGTGCGCTCGTCTGCGCGGCCAACAGCGTGGCGCCGGTGGCTGGCGTTGCTGCCTTCAGCGGTTGTCGTATCGATACCGCCGGCACCGTGACGGTGAACGCAAGCAGCGGCGCCATCGCCGCGGCCACGAGCACGCCGCAGGTGGTGATCTCGGCCGGCAGTGCGAACCGGCTGGCGTTCTCGGTGGCGCCCTCGAGCAGCGCCCAGGCCGGCCAGGCCTGGCTGCAGCAGCCCGTCGTGCGGGTCGAGGATGCGTTCGGCAACCCGGTGAACGCGCCCGCGACCGTGACTCTGGGTTTGGCCAGCGGCAGCGGTCCGCTGGTCTGCGACGCCAATCCGGTGACCGCCGTCGCGGGCGTGGCCAGCTTCAGCGGCTGCCGGATCAACACGGCCGGCACCGTCACGCTGTCCGCCACGGCCCCCGGCCTCGGCGGCGCCATCACCGCGCCCAGCGTCGTCATCGGCGCTGGTGCGCCGGAGCGTCTGGTGTTCACCGCGCTGCCGTCCGCCCAGGTCAACGTGGGTGCGGCCTGGCCCCAGCAGCCGGCCGTGTCGATCCAGGACGCCTTCGGCAACGTGGTCACGGCGGCGACAACGCCGATTACCTTGGCATTGGCCAGCGGCACCGGCCCGCTCCTCTGCACCGCGAACCCGGTGACGCCGGTGGCCGGTGTCGCCCAGTTCGCCGGCTGCCGATTGAACTCGACCGGCGTGGTCACCCTGACGGCCAGCACGGCGGGCATTGCTGCCACGACCACCCAGCCGCAGGTGACAGCGGTGCAGGCGCGCCCGGCGGTGGTGCCGAGCACCGACCGTTGGGCGCTGCTGCTGCTCATTGCTCTCGTGCTTGCGGTGGGGGTCAGTCAGAGGACGATGCTGCGTCAGGGCTGAGAGCACCTGCGCCACCGCGGTAAGTGAATCCGCTTCCGTCTCGCGCTCGCCCGACGCCGGGTGAGCCTTGACGGCAGCACCGCAACGGGGGCACGCCGCGTCGGCGGTGTGCCCCCTTTTTGTTCTGCCGCTTTCGCACTGCTCAAGGAGTTCGATCATGCGCACGCTTCGGTGCCGTCTGTTCCACCTCGTCTTCCTGATGCTGTGGGTCGGCCTAGCGCCGGGTCATGCTGCTGCAGCGGCAAAGATCGATCCCGAGGTCGAGCGCGCGTTTCGCAGCAGCGCGACCGTGCGTGTGCTTGTGTGGCTCGAGGCCCCGACCTCAGATCGCGGCAGCGCTGCGGCCAAGGTAGCGGTTGCCGACCTGCTCGGCGCCCACCCCACGCTCGCGGGCAAGATCCGGCGTCGTTTCGACACCCTGCCGGCGTTCGCCGCCGAGCTTGCGGCGGAGGATCTCGACAGCCTGCGCCGCAGCGGGACCGGGCTTCGCATCGGCCTGGATGTCGGCGGTAGCGGCGGCTTGCTGGAGTCGATCCCGCTGGCGCAGGTGCAGCCGGTGCAGCTGGCAGGCTTGGATGGCGCGGGGCGCAAGCTGGTGATCATCGACAGCGGCCTGCGCCTCGATCATCTGAGCTTCGCCGGGCGCATCGTCGATGAGGCCTGCTTCTGCACCACCTGCTGCCCGAACGGCCAGACCACCCAATTCGGACCGGGGGCGGCGCTGGACGCGCATGGGCACGGCACCAATGTCGGCGGCATCGCTGCCGGCGCTGCGGGAGTCAGCGGCGTCCCGCGCGGCGTGGCCTCGGGCGCCTCCATCGTCGCGGTCCGGGTGCTCGATCAGAACAACAGCTTCTGTTGCGCCTCGGATGTGATCGCGGCCTACGACTGGGTTCGGGTGAATCACCCCGACGCCACCGTGATCAATGCCAGCCTCGGCACGTCCGCACGCTTCCAGGCGGACTGTGATGCCGCGGCCGCCTTCACGCAGGCCTTTGCCACCGTCATCAACGACCTGCGCGGGCTCGGGGTGCTGGCAACGGTATCCAGCGGCAACAATGGCTCCTCGATCGACATGCAGGCGCCGGCTTGCGTCGCCTCGGCTCTGGCGGTCGGTGCGGTCTACGACGCGAATGTCGGCAGCGCGGCCTTCGGCAGCGTGTGCACGGCGACCACCACGGCGGCAGACCAGGTGACCTGTTTTTCCAACCTCAGCACCACCACCGACCTCCTGGCACCGGGCGCGCCGGTCACCGCCGCGGGTCGCAGCGGGGTCGCCGCAACATCGACCTTCTCGGGGACATCGATGGCCGCGCCGATGACGGCCGGCTGCATCGCCCTGCTCAAGCAGGCGGTGCCGGAGGCGACGCCCGACGCGATCGAAGCGGCGATCGAGGCGTCCACAGTGCGTCTGCTGCGCCCGCCGATGACCCAGGCCTATCCGCGCCTCGATTGTGCGGATGCCCTGCTGCGACTCACCCCGGAGCTGTTCTCAAACGGATTCGAGCCGCTCTGAGGCGAACGCGAACAGCCCTCAGGCCTTCTCGTTCATCGCTCGCCCAAGCGCTCCCAGAAGCTGCTGGGCAGCGGATCGACCTCGGCCTTGCCCAGTTTCTCGCGCGAGCGTGCGGGCGGCGGCTCGCTGCGGTGCGGACGGCGGCAACACACGCGCACCACGTAGCTTTCGCCGGCGGTGTCCTGCACTTCGGCGCTCAGCGCCTCGCCTTGGCGCAGGGCCTGATTGATCGCCGCACCCAGGGCGCGCAGCGCTTGCGAGGTGCCGACCACGGTCGGCATGTCGCGCGGGAAGTCCTGCCCATAGACATGCAGGATCAGATCAGGCATCAGCGGTCTCCGGAGCGGCACATCCGGCTGTGCCGCGCATGGAGAGCGGTGATGCAAGGTCTGCGCCGGCGGAATGCGCCACGAGGCGCGGCCGGGTAGCGTGCGACGAGCGGAAGCCGCTCGCGCCGTGGCTCAGCCGCTGGTGCCGGTCGCGGCGGGCTTGCTGTCGGTGCTGGCGGCCGGCTTCGATTCGCTGCTGGCGGACGTGCTGCTGCCGTCACCGGCGAGGTTGCGCTTCTTGTCGCCGTCCTTCTTGAAGTCGGTCTCATACCAGCCGCCGCCGGCCAAGCGGAAGCTCGGAGCGCTGACTTGGCGACGGACCTGCTCGGCGCCACAGGCGGGGCAGGTGCTGGGGTCGGCGTCGGAGAGCTTCTGCAGGCGCTCGAAGCTGTGGCCGCAGGCGCCGCATTCGAATCCATAGAGGGGCATGGGGGCTCCGGGGCAATCGCAAAGGTGGGCGCTGGATGGGGACGGAAACAGCGAATTCAAGAGCGGCTGGCGCGGCGGGGGCATCAGTAGCTGCGAAGCGGGGCAGGGGAGATTCGAGATGAACGCCTCGGTGTTGAGGCCATTGCACGGCTCGTGGTGGTCCGGTGGCGCGTTGAGGCCCGAGGCCAGCGCACGGCTCATGGTGGGCCAGGGCCCACCCTATGGTGGCCCGGTGGCGCGTTGAAGGCCGAGGCCAGTGCACGGCTCACGGTAGGCCAGGGCCCGCCTCATGAGGGTCCGTGGTGGGCCCGGAACCGAGGCACGTGTGGTCCGCGGTGGTTTCGTCGGGGATGGGGCGGACGGCGGCTCGTAGGGTGGGCCCTGGCCCACCCTGCGCTCGACACGTGTCCCCGTCCCCGGTATTCCAAGCTTGCCCCGCTCCCGCCTTCATCGTGGAGCGATGCGCAGCGCTCCGTCCGAGCCGTTCCCCACCTCCGCGCGGCGTGCGGCTCAATACACCGTCAACCACCCGCTGCGCGAAGCCTCTTGTCCGGTCACCACGCGCTGGTACAGGCGCCGCAGTTCCATGCTGACCGGATTGGCGCCGAGCTCGCGCGCATCCAGCCAGCCAACCTGGGCGATCTCGGCCGAGGTGCCGGTGAGGAAGATCTCGTCGGCGTCCTTCAACTCCTCCAGCGAGACCGGGCGCGACTCCGCACCGGCCAGCTCGATCACGGTGGCGCGGGTGATGCCGGGCAGGGCGTCGGGGTGTTCGACGGCCGTCACGCGCCCGTCCTTGACCATGAACACGTTCTCGCCGGTGCACTCGACCACCAGGCCTTGGGCGTCGGTGAACAGGGCTTCGCCGAAGCCGCGCGAGGTCGCCTCGCGCTTGGCGAGGATCGAGTTGACGTAGGCGCCGCAGAGCTTCAGCGGCGGAATCGCCGCCGCGGTGTTGCGACGGTAGGGGCTGTGGGTGAGCTTGACCCGCTCGCTGCCCAGATGCGGCTTCCACGGCATCGAGGCCACCAGCACGTCCTCGCCCAGCACTTCGACATCGAGGCCGAGGCCGCCGCGCGCATAGGTCGCCAGCGGGCGGATGTAGGCGTCGCGGTGGCGGTTCGCGCGCAGAACAGCCAAGGTGGCCGCCTCGAACTCGCTGATGGAGAACTTGATGCCCAGCGCTTCGCAACCGCGGGCCATGCGGTCCAAATGATCGCGCAGGCGGAACACCGCGGCGCCGTCCGGCGTGGCGTAGGCGCGGATGCCCTCGAACACGCCGGTACCGTAGTGCAGGCCGTGGGCGAGCGGGTGGATGCTGATCTCGTCGACGCGGACGATATCGCCGTTGTACCAGAGGCTCAGGGACATTCGGCCACCTCCACCTTCAGGCAGTCGTAGAGCTTTTCCATCTGCCGGCACAGGCCTTCGGGCGGACGTTCGCCGGAGAGGGTCAGCTGCAGGCGCCAGGCTTCGTCATCCCCCTGGCGCTGGCCTTCGATGGCCAGCGGCGTGTAGCCGCGGCGCTCGGCCGTGCCCAGCACGCGCAGCAGCGCGCCTTCGGCCGGGCGCAGGGTCAGGTCAAGCCGGAATCGCATGGGCTTCGGTCTCGTCCAGCATGGTCGCGTTGCTGTGGTTGGGCGGCACCAGCGGCCAGACATTGGCGCGGGCGTCGATGATCACGTGCAGCAGGGCCGGGCCCGGTGTCGCCATCAGCTCGCGCAGTGCGGCCTCGGTGTCCTCACGGCGCTCCAGGCGCACGGCGGGGATGCCGAACACGCGGGTGAGTGCGGCGAAATCGGGGTTATCGGAGAGGTCGATCTCGCTGAAGTTCTTCGCGAAAAAGAGCTCCTGCCACTGGCGGACCATGCCCAGCGAACTGTTGTCCAGCAGCACCATCTTGATCGGCAGCTTGCAGCGGGCGACAGTGGCCAGCTCCTGGATGTTCATCATGATGCTGCCGTCGCCGGAGACCAGCACGACGGGCCGATCCGGGCAGCCGAACTGCGCGCCCATCGCCGCCGGCAAGCCGAAGCCCATGGTGCCCAGCGCGCCGGAGGTCAGATGGTTGCGCGGATGGTGGAAGCGCCAGTGCTGGGCCACCCACATCTGGTGCTGGCCGACGTCGCAGGCGACCACGGTGTCGGGCGGCATCAGCTCGGACAGGCGCTTCAGCAGGGCCGGAGCGTACACGCCCTTGCCGGGCGCGTCGTAGCGCGGCGCACAGGTCGCGCGCATGCGCTGGCAGCGCTGCTGCCACTCCTCGCAGTTGCTGCGCGCGGCAGCCAAGCCGCGCAGCGAGTCGCGCAGATCACCGTACAGAGGAACGTCGGCATGGCGCAGCTTGCTGATCTCGGCGGGGTCCGCGTCGAGATGGATGACCCGTGCATTCGGCGCGAACTCGCTGAGCTTGCCGGTGGCGCGGTCATCAAAGCGCGCGCCCACGCAGATCAGCAGGTCGCATTCCTGCACGGCGGTGTTCGCCGCGCGGGTGCCGTGCATGCCCAGCATGCCGATCAGGTAGGGATGGTCCGGCGGCAGGTTTCCCTGTCCGCGCAGGGTCTGCACGGTGGGCAGGCGCGCGGACTCGACGAAGGCGCGGAACTCGGCGACCGCATCGCCCAGCACCACGCCTTGCCCGGCATAGACCACCGGCCGCTCGGCGGCGGCGATGGCGGCGATGGCTTCGATCAGACGTGCGGCGGAAGGCTGCGGCAGGGTGTCGGCCACCGACGGCGGCAGCGGCCGCAGGTGCTGGGCCGGGGCGTTCTGCACGTCCTTCGGGAAGTCGATCAGCACCGGCCCGGGGCGACCGCTCTTGGCGATGCGGAAAGCCTCGTGCACCACCTGCGGCATGTCCTCGATCGAGCGCAGCAGAAAGCTGTGCTTCACGATCGGCAGGGTCATGCCGTAGACATCGAGCTCCTGGAAGGCATCGGTGCCCATCAGGGTGGTCGGCACCTGGCCGGTCAGCACCACCATCGGCACCGAGTCCAGAAAGGCATCGGCGATGCCGGTGACCAGGTTGGATGCACCCGGACCCGAGGTGGCCACGCAGACGCCGACCTTGCCGGACGCGCGCGCGAAGCCGTTGGCGGCCAGCGCCGCACCCTGCTCGTGGCGGACCAGGATGTGGCGCATCGGCGAGCCGGTGAGCGCGTCGTAGAAGGGCATGATCGCGCCGCCCGGGTAGCCGAACAGCACCTCGGTGCCTTCGGCTTCCAGACAACGGGCCATCAGTTCGGCGCCGTTCTTGGCGGGCTTGAAGGCCGCGGCCGCGCTTGACGCGGCCGCGGGTTCGGCCGACGCCGCGGGGGCGTCCAGGCGGTGGGCGGCGCGGGCGTTCATGCGGCGGCGTCCTGCGGTTTTGCGGTGGGCGTGGCGTCGGACTTCGGCGCGGCGTTCAGCCAAGCCATCTCGGCGCGCAGGGTCTTGCCGATCTTCTCGATCGGGTGGTCCAGATCGGCCTGTTTCAGGCGCTGGTACTCGGGGTTGCCGGCCTTGTACTCGGCGATCCACTGCCGCGCGAAGGTGCCGTCCTGGATCTCGGTCAGGATCTCCTTCATGCGCGACTTGGTGCCGGCGTCGATCACGCGCGGGCCGCGGGTCAGGTCGCCGTACTGCGCGGTCTCGCTGATGAACTCGTGCATGCGGGTCAGGCCGCCGTCGTAGAGCAGGTCGACGATCAGCTTCAGCTCGTGCAGGCACTCGTAGTAGGCGATCTCGGGCTGGTAGCCGGCTTCGACCAGGGTTTCCCAGCCGGCCAGCACTAGCTTGGTGGCGCCGCCGCACAGCACCGCCTGCTCACCAAACAGATCGGTTTCGGTCTCTTCCTTGAAGGTGGTCTTGATCGCCTTGGCGCGCGCGCCGCCGACGCCGGCGCAGTAGGCCAGCGCCAGCTGCTCGGCCTTGCCCGAACGGTCGGCGTGGACGGCGTAGACGCAGGGCACGCCGCGGCCGATCTCGAACTCGCGGCGCACCAGGGCACCCGGGCCCTTGGGCGCGACCAGGATCACGTCGAGGTCCTCGCGCGGCGTGATCTCGCCGTAGTGCACGTTCAGGCCGTGCGCGAACAGCAGGCAGGCGCCTTTCTGGATGTTCGGCTCGATGTGCTCGCGGTAGAGCTGCGGCTGCACCATGTCCGGCGTCAGCACGGCGATCAGGCCGGCTTCGCGGATGGCGTCGGCCGGCGACTTGACGGTGAAGCCATCCGCTTTCGCTTTGGCCTCGGTCGGGCCGCCCGGGCGCAGGCCGATGATGACGTCGGCGCCTGAGTCGCGCAGGTTGAGGGCGTGGGCGCGGCCCTGGCTGCCGTAGCCGATGATGGCGACGCGGGGCAGGGTAGCGGCTGGATTGTTCGGCTGGCTCATCGTCGGTTCCTTGGAAGGGCGGTGCGGTGGTAGGGGTCTGCGTTCGCGGAGGCGAGGTTGGGCGGCGGCTCAGCCGGTGGTGATCGCGCCGCGCGAGGCGGAGCTGACCAGCCGCGCGTACTTGGCCAGCACGCCGGTGTCGACGCGCGGCGCGATGCGGGCGGGGATGCGGCGCGACAGGTCGGCGGTGGTTTCCAGCACGCGCCGATCGACGTCGATGATCACGGTGTCGCCGTCCGCCAACTGGGCGATCGGGCCGCCGCGTGCGGCTTCCGGGCTGGCGTGGCCGACCATGAAGCCGTGGGTGGCGCCGCTGAAGCGGCCATCGGTGATCAGCGCGACCTCATTGCCCAGGCCCTGACCGACGAGTGCTGCCGTGACCGCCAGCATCTCGCGCATGCCGGGGCCGCCAGCCGGGCCTTCGAAGCGGATCACCACGATGTCGCCGGCTTTGATCTCGCGCGCCTGCACGGCGGCGAAGGCGGCGTCTTCGGAGTCGAACACCTTCGCCGGGCCTTCGTGGCGGCGGCGGCCGTGGCCGGCCAGCTTGACGATGCAGCCCTCGGGCGCGAGGTTGCCGTAGAGGATCGAGTAGCCGCCGCTGGGCTTGAGAGGATGGCTCAGCGGGCGAACGGCGTCCTGGTTCGGATCGCCCGCTGGCGCGGCCTCGATCTCGGCGAAGAAGCTGCGGCCGGTGACGGTCGGCGCATCGGCCAGCAGGCCGGCGGCCTTCATTTCCTTGGCGACCAGCGCGGTGCCGCCCATGGCGTACAGCTCGGCGGCGGTGTAGCGCCCGCCGGGCTTGAGATCAGCGATCACCGGCACTTCGGAAGCGGCTTGGAACTCCTCCAGATCGAAGGCGACGCCGGCCTCATGCGCGATTGCCAGGAGATGCAGGGCGGCATTGGTCGAGCCGGCGGTGGCCGAGACCGCGCGCGCGGCGTTGCGCAGGCTGTCGGCGGTGATGATCTCGCGCGGCAGCGGCCCATTGTTCGCGAACAGGCGCATCACCTGCTCGCCGCAGGCTTGGGCCGCCTCGCGCTTCTCGGCGGCCGGCGCGGGGATGTCGTTCAGGCCCATCGGCGACAGGCCCAGGAAGGTCAGCACCATCGCCATGGTGTTGGCCGTGAACTGGCCACCGCAGGCGCCGGCACCGGGGCAGGCGGCCTTCTCGACCTCAGCCAGCTCGGCCTCGTCGATGCGCCCGGCCGAATGCGCGCCGACCGCCTCGAACACGTCCTGGATGGTGACGGCCTTGTCCTTGCAGCGGCCGGGCAGGATGGTGCCGCCGTACAGGATCAGGCCGGGCAGGTTGAGCCGGCCCAGCGCCATCGCCGCGGCGGGAATCGTCTTGTCGCAGCCCACCAGCAGCACCACGGCGTCCAGGCAGTGGCCGCGCACGGCCAGCTCGATCGAATCGGCGATGACCTCGCGCGAGGGCAGGGAGGCGCGCATGCCGTCCGAACCCATGGCGATGCCGTCGGTCACGGCGATCGTGTTGAACTCGATCGGCGTGCCGCCGCCGCGCTTGATGCCAGTGCCGACGTGCTCGGCCAGCTCGCGCAGGTTGATGTTGCAGGGGCTGACGTCGGACCAGGTGTGAACCACCGCCACCAGCGGCTTCGCGATCGCAGCGTCGTCCAGGCCTGTGGCGCGCAGCATGGCGCGGGCGGGGGCACGGGCGGGACCGGTCTTGATGGCGTCGCTTTGCACGGGGGGAGTCCTGGTGGCGGTGGAGGAGTGGGAGGCGGGCAAGAAAAAACCCCGCCTCGTTGCCGGGGCGGGGTTTTCGGTGTTTTCGGATCCTGGCCTGCTCTGGAGGCTTTCTTCGGACCGTACTTTCCTATCCCGCGCCGGGTGGCAGGCCAATAAGAAGTACGAGTACGAGCAGCGCGAGTGCCGCGGCGGCGATGCGCGCGTTCGTCACCTGCACCTGGGCGGTGCGAGCGATGGCGATGGCGCGGCGGCGGTTCGGCTGGCGGTTCATGCGCTGCAGCAAAACACAGGCTTTCGCGAAGTGTCAACAGCCGAAACGACATTAAGGGCCGACTTTGGTCGAGTGGCGCTGGCGTGCCGGCGCTCGTCGCGCTCACGCCCGGGAAGCCTCCGCCTCTACACTGGCCCACGCATTGCACGGAGCCCAGCCATGTCCACCCCGACCTCGAAGCCCCGACGTCTCGCCCTGATCGTCGCCCCGCTGATTGCCCTGCCGCTGCTGGCGGTCCTCGGCTTCATGTGGTGGTGGGACCATGAGCCCGACGCCTTCGACGTGGTCGCCCATGCCAAGGCCCGCGCGTCCGAGCGTGGCCAGCCGGTGGTGGTCGGCACGGTCAGCACCGAGGCCCTGATCCGCGTCGCCGAGACCCTGCTCGACAAGCGCGGCGGCTATCTGAGCAACGACAAGCTGCCGCCGGGCGCGATCATGGACAACGTGCCCAACTGGGAATTCGGCGCGCTGGTGCAGACCCGCGATTTCGCCAAGGCCTTCCGCAACGAGTTCAGCCGCTCGCAGACCCAGAGCACCGAGGACGCCGACTTGCTGGAGGCCGACCCGCTGTTCTCCACGCCCTCCGACCGCTGGCTGCTGCCCGCGTCCGAAAGCCAGTACCGCAAGGCCATCGGCCACGTCGAGGGCTATCTCGACCGGCTTTCGGACAACGACCCCTACTCGGCGCAGTTCTATGCGCGCGCCGACAATCTCGCCGACTGGCTGGCGGTGGTCGAGAAGCGCCTCGGCTCGCTCTCCCAGCGGCTCTCGGCAAGCGTCGGCCAGATCCGCATCGACACCGATCGCGCCGGCGACCGCAGCGCCACGCAGAGCACGCCGGGCGTATCGCCGCGCATGGTGCAGACGCCATGGACCGAGATCGACGATGTGTTCTACGAAGCGCGCGGCACCACCTGGGCCCTGCTGCACTTCCTGCGCGCGGTCGAGCACGACTTCGAGCCGGTGCTGCGCGACAAGAATGCGCTGGTCAGCCTGCGCCAGATCATTCGCGAGCTGGAGGAAAGCCAGCATGCCCTCGGCAGCCCGGTGGTGCTGAACGGCTCACCCTTCGGCTTTTTCGCCAACCACTCGCTGGTGATGGCCAACTACGTCTCGCGCGCCAACGCCGCCGTGATCGACCTGCGCCAGCTGCTGGAGCGCGGCTGACATGCCCACCCCGCCGCGCCTCGCGGCTCTGCTGCTCGTGCTGCTGGCCCTGTGCCTGCAGTCGAGTGGGGCAGCGGCGGGCGAGGCGGTCGTTCGCACGCACCCCGAGTCCGCCGGCGTCCGCAGCCTGCCGGTGGACTGCTCGGACGCCGAGGGGGAAGGCTGGGCGCGCTATCGCATCGAGGCCCCCGCTGTCGGCTGGGAAGCGAAGCCCTTGGCGGTTCTGGTCAGCGGCATCGCGGTCGATCGCGTGCAGATCCTGCAGGGCGATCGCGTGTACTGCGGCCAGTACGGCGATGGCGCACGCGCCGATTCTCGCTTTCGCACCGGCGTGGGCGGCGTCTTCGTGCCGGTCCAGGGCAGCAGCAATCCGGTGCAGGTGGCGGTCTCGGGTGCCGCGCTCGATCTTTGGCCGGTCGTGATCGACGTCGGCCCCCCTGCCGCCGTGCAGCGCGCCGATGCGCTGCGCTTCGCCTTCCGCGTGGCGGTGTTGGCCACCACCTTCAGCGTGGTGTTCTCCACGGCGCTGGCCTGGCTGGCGCTCAGGGAGTTCGCCCTGCTCAGCCTGTCGGTGAACACGGTGCTGGTGGTGGTGTGGATCGCAGTCATCACCGGCTTGTCGGGGTTTCCCGAGGCCTGGCTGCCCGTGGGCGAGCCGCGCTTGCGCCTCTTGCTCAGCTCGCCCCTGCTGGTGGCCGCCATCACCGTGTACCTGATGATGACCTCCACCCGTCTGCGCATGACTTCGCGGGGCGCACGCCTGATCAGTGCCGGCTGTGCCCTGCTGGCGCTGCTGGCCCTGCCTGCATGGCTGCTGCCGTGGTCCGCGATTCCCGCCTTCGCGGCCTGGGCCGAGTTCGGCGTGGCCCTGCTGTTCGGCGGTGTGGTGCTGATCTCGCTGCCCGGCACGCTCAAGCGCCGTCTGCTGCCGACGGCCAACCTGGTGGGCGCCTTGCCCTTGGCCGCGGTCAGCGCCTCGGGTGTGTTCCTTCCATCGCTCCTGGGCGGCTGGAAGATCGAGGCCTACGTCTCAGGCGCCGCCTGGATTGCCGTGGCCTCGAGTTCGATGCTGATGATGCGGCTGGCCAGCCTGCGCAGGCAGCGCGATGAGATGCGGGCGCTGGCGGAGACCGATCCGCTGACCGGGCTCCCCAACCGGCGCACGGCCATGGCCCGGCTGCAGGACGAAGTCGACCGCCGTCGGACCTTGGGCACCGACTTCGGCGTGGTCTTCGTCGATCTCGACCACTTCAAGCAGATCAACGACGGCTTCGGCCATGGCGCTGGCGACCGCGTGCTGGTCGCGGTGGCGCAGCTGCTGCGCAGCCTCGTGCGCGGCAGCGACATCGTGGCTCGCCTGGGCGGCGACGAGTTCGTGATGATCCTCGTGGGTGCGGATGCCGCCACCTGCGAACGCCTGGCCGAGCGCGCGCGCGAGCGCATCGAGCTGCTGCCGCTGGTGGGCAGTGGCCCTGAGGCGCCGCTGTCCTGCACGGCCAGCATCGGCGTCGTCGCCAGCGCCTGGCACACCGAGGCCGGCGCCGAGGAACTGCTGCGGCGCGCCGACGAGGCGATGTACGCCTCGAAAAAAGCCGGACGCAATCGCGTCTCACGGGGCTGATGTGCACCGCCGGCGCGGCGGGCGTGATCGCGAGCGCAGGGGATCGGCAACGCCGCGGTGTCCGTTATCGCGCGAGGCTCGGCAGCACCGTTCCGCCCCTGGTATCCCGGCCATGCGCGGGTGAGCGGCAGCGATCCGGATTGCGCGGCCGCAGACACGGCAACGCCCGGCCAGAGCCGGGCGCTGCGGGTGCTTCTGGGAGCCGCGGCCTGACCCGCGGGCGCAGCCTCAGAACTTGGGCTTGTCGTCGCTGTTGTTGTAGCGCTCGATGGCGTCCAGCAGGATCGCCTTGGCCTCGGCGGCATTGCCCCAGCCGTCCAGCTTGACCCACTTGCCCTTCTCGAGGTCCTTGTAGTGCTCGAAGAAGTGGCCGATGCGCTCCAGCCAGTGGCCCGACACCTGCTCGATGTCGTTGATGTGGCTGTAGCCGGCAAACACCTTGCCGACCGGCACGGCCAGCAGCTTCTCGTCCGAACCGGCCTCGTCGGTCATCTTCAGCACGCCGACCGGGCGGCAGCGGATCACCGCGCCCGGGATCAGCGGCAGCGGCAGGATCACCAGCACGTCGGCCGGGTCACCATCGCCGCAGAGGCTGTGCGGCACATAGCCGTAGTTGCAGGGATAGCGCATCGGCGTCGACAGGATGCGGTCCACGAAAATCGCGCCGGTCTCCTTGTCGACCTCGTACTTCACCGGCTCGGCATCCTTCGGGATTTCGATGACGACGTTGATCTCGTTCGGCACATCGCGGCCGGAGGAAACAAGTTCGAGGCCCATGGCTGGCTCCTGCGGGGGTTGGGTAAGGAATGGGGCAGAGCGGGTCGCGCCGGGTGGACGCCTGCTCAGGTCAGCGCACGCCACCGGGCCGGCGCTGGAACCCGGCCCGCCCGCGCGGCGCGAAGGATACGGGATCGGCTGCTGCGGCGCACCAAGACATCGGTCGCGTCCCAAACGCACGCGGCCCGCACAAGGCGGGCCGCGTGGGGTTCAAGCCTTGATCGCGGCGCTTACAGCAGCGGCACCAGCAGCAGGGCGACGATGTTGATGATCTTGATCAGCGGGTTGACGGCCGGGCCGGCGGTGTCCTTGTAGGGGTCGCCGACGGTGTCGCCGGTCACGGCGGCCTTGTGGGCATCGCTGCCCTTGCCTCCGTGGTGGCCTTCCTCGATGTACTTCTTGGCGTTGTCCCAGGCGCCGCCGCCGGTGCACATCGAAATCGCCACGAACAGGCCGGTGACGATGGTGCCCATCAGCAGGCCGCCGAGTGCCGCCGGGCCCAGCAGCAGGCCGACCAGCACCGGGATGAACAGCGGCAGCATCGAGGGCACGATCATTTCGCGGATCGCCGACTTGGTCAGCAGGTCCACGGCCTTGTCGTACTCCGGCTTGCCGGTACCCTCCATGATCCCCTTGATCTCGCGGAACTGGCGGCGGACTTCCTCGACCACCGCACCGGCTGCGCGACCCACCGCCTGCATGGCGTAGGCGCCGAACAGGTAGGGGATCAGGCCGCCGATCAAGAGGCCGATCAGCACCTCGGGCTTGTCGATCGAGAAGTCGACGACGTCCGCGCCGAACTTCTCGTCGAGCTTGTGCGCGTAGTCGGCGAACAGCACCAGCGCGGCGAGCCCCGCCGAGCCGATCGCATAGCCCTTGGTCACCGCCTTGGTGGTGTTGCCGACGGCATCCAGCGCGTCGGTGGTCTTGCGGATCTCGGGGCCCAACTCGCTCATCTCGGCGATGCCGCCGGCGTTGTCGGTGATCGGGCCGTAGGCGTCCAGCGCCACGATCACGCCGGCCATCGACAGCATCGAGGTCGCCGCCACGGCGATGCCGAACAGGCCGGCTAGCGAATAGCAGGCGTAGATCGCGGCGGCCACCGCCAGCACCGGTGCTGCGGTGGATTTCATCGACACTGCGAGCCCGGCGATGACATTGGTGCCGTGGCCAGTCTCGGACGCCTTGGCGACCTGGCGCACTGGGCCGTATTCGGTGGCGGTGTAGTACTCGGTGATCACCACCATGGCCGCGGTCAGGCCGAGGCCGATCAGGGCGCAGGCGAACACCTCCATGGCGTTGGCCTTGATCATGTCCTGGGTGACGAACCAGAAGGCGACCGCCGCCAGCACGCCCGACACGATCAGGCCCTTGTAAAGCGCCTTCATGATCTTGCCGTCGCTGCCGACCTTGACGAAGTAGGTGCCAATGATCGAAGCGACGATCGACACCGCGCCGATCACCAGCGGGTACATCACGCCGCCGAAGCCGTAGGTGGCGAAGCTGATGCCGGCGATCAGCATGGCCGCGATGATGGTCACCGCGTAGGTCTCGAACAGGTCGGCCGCCATGCCCGCGCAGTCGCCGACGTTGTCGCCGACGTTGTCGGCGATCACCGCCGGGTTGCGCGGGTCGTCCTCGGGGATGCCGGCTTCGACCTTGCCGACCAGATCGGCGCCGACGTCGGCCCCCTTGGTGAAGATGCCGCCGCCCAGACGCGCGAAGATCGAGATCAGCGAGCTGCCGAAGGCAAGACCGATCATCGGCTGCAGCGCCGCCTTGATCGCGGCCTCGTCATCGACCACGCCGCCGACGAACCAGAAGTAGCCGGCCACGCCGAGCAGGCCCAGCCCCACCACCAGCATTCCGGTGATGGCACCGCCGCGGAAGCTCACCGCCAGCGCGGCGTTGAGTCCCTCGGTAGCGGCCTGGGTGGTGCGCACGTTGGCGCGCACCGAGACGAACATGCCGATGAAGCCGGCCACGCCCGACAGCACCGCGCCGATCGCAAAGCCAATCGCCGTGGGCCAGCCCAAACCGGGCAGCAAGCCGATGACCAGCAGCAGGACCACGCCGACCACGGCGATGCTGGTGTATTGCCGGCGCAGGTAGGCGCTGGCGCCTTCCTGGATCGCCGCCGCGATCTTCTGCATCCGCTCGTTGCCGGTGGGGCGTGCCAGGATCCAGCGCGTCGAGAACACGCCATAGAGGATGGCGAGCGCCGCGCAGGCGAGCGCCAGAGTCAAACCGTGCTGCTGAAGCATTCAGAACCCTCCCAAAGCATTCATGTGGACCCGTCGTGCGGGCCTTCGTGGACCGACGCGTCGCGAAGCTAGGAGGTGGATGGCACAGCGCTGCGGATGAAGCGCAGCCCATCCGATCATCAGAGTTACGAGCCCCCCGGCCCAGGTAACGCCTGCCGCCCGATCAAGCGGGCGGGTCGAGTGTAGCGGGAAAGGGTGACAGCGGGGATTGGGGGTGAGGCGGCGCGTTCGCGCGGCATGCCGCGCGCGCCGCCGAACGCCCGAGCGCTGTGCGCGAGGGCCGGTGCCGGAGTCAGGCGGCGCGTTTGCGCGGCATTCCGCGCGCGCCATCGAACGCCCGAGCGCTGTCCGCAAGGGCAGGGGCCGGAGTCAGGCGGCGTGCTTGCGCGGCATCCATCAGCCGCCGCGGCGACGGCCGCGCGCGGGCTTGGGTTTGTTCGCGGCGCGGCGCACTTCCACCCGCATGTGGCCGGCAGGCTCCACCGGCGTGCGCTTGATCTCGAAGGCCTTGAGCGATTCGAACAGTTGGCCGAGCTTCTGGTGACCGTGGCTGCGCGGGTCGAACTCCGGCTGCAGGCGGCCGATCTGGTTGCCAACCTCGCCGAGCTGCGCCCAGCCGTCGTCTTCGGCGGCGGCATCCACCGCCGAGCCCAGCAGGGCGAGCAGGGCGGCATCACCATCCGCGGGTGCGGTCGCGACGGCGGCCTTCGCTTCCTCGCCGCCGAGCAGATCGGTGTAGACGAAGCGGTCGCAGGCCGCCACGAAGGGCCGCGGGGTCTTGCGCTCGCCGATACCGATCACGTTCAGCCCACCCTCGCGCAGGCGCTGGGCCAGGCGGGTGAAGTCGCTGTCGCTGCTGACGATCGCCGCGCCCTGCAGCTGCTGGCCGTGCAGCAGGTCCATGGCGTCGATGATCATCGCGCTGTCGGTGGCGTTCTTGCCGCTGGTGTAGCGGAACTGCTGGATCGGCTGGATGGAATGTTCCAGCAGGGTCTCTTTCCAGCGCCCCAGGTTGGGCGTGGTCCAGTCGCCGTAGGCACGCTTGATGCCGGCCACGCCGTACTTGGCGACCTCGGCCAGCATGCCGGCGACCAGCGAAGCCTGGGCGTTGTCGGCGTCGATCAGCACGGCGTAGCGGGGGGCGTCGGAGCGTGGGGTCATGGGGCACCGGGCATTCAGGGATTCGCGACAGGGTGCAACGGATCGTGCCTGCATGCACGGCCTCTCGCCAGCAAGCGAAAGCACCGAACGTAGGTTGGGGTAAGCCGAAGGCGCATCCCAACGTCGCGGCGGATGGGGCCACTGCAGGCTTGCGACTGCCAGAAGCGTCGCCCCTGCAGAGCTTGGGGAGGACGTCAGCCCTGCGACGTTGGGCCGCGCTTCGCTTGGCCCAACCTACGTGCTACTACACGCGCACGACTGCAGGAGAACCGCAATGAAGTACGCAGACGGAACCGACATCCAGCCAGGCGACCAGGTGCTGATCGACGGTCGCTACCGTGGGCGAGTGGTCGCATGCATGGACTCCGGGACGAGCCTGCCGGGCTTCGACGACTGGAAGTACCTCGGCGAGGGCGTTCTGGTCGACACCGAGTTTGGCGGGCTGGTGCACTACACCGCGACGACGCGCGAGGACATCGCGCGGCAGTTGAAACACGTGCCGGGCGCGTCCGACACCCCATAGGGTGGGTCTTGACCCACCGATGCGGTGCGAGCGGCCAACGCATCGGCCTGAGCGACTCGCTGCGATGATGACGGAGAGGTGCAAGCTTTCGAAGCTCCGGACGGTCGCAAAACGAGACTCGTCCCGAAGCAACCGAGGCCAGCGTTGAGCTTCGGTGGGTCAAGACCCACCATATGCGCGCTTCATTGGGTGCGCGTGTCGCGCACCGTGGGGTCGCTTGAACTGCGGTGGAACAAGGCTGCCAGCACCGAGGCCAGCGTCGAGCTCACGGTGGGCCAAGGCCCACCCTATGCGCGCTCCGGATCATTTTTTCGGCAAGTAGAGATCGGTGATCGTCCCCTCATACACCTCTGCCGCCATGCCCACCGATTCACTCAGGGTCGGGTGCGGGTGGATGGTGAGGCCGATGTCGCTGGCTTCGGCGCCCATTTCGATGGCAAGGCCGACTTCGGCGATCAGGTCGCCGGCGTTGGGGCCGACGATGCCGGCGCCGATCACCTTGTGGGTGGCTTCGTCGAACAGCAGCTTGGTGAAGCCTTCGGTGCGGCCCTGGCCGATGGCGCGGCCTGAAGCGGCGTAGGGGAACTTGCCGACGCCGACCTTGAGGCCCTTGGCCTTGGCTTCGGTCTCGCTGACGCCGACCCAGGCGATCTCGGGGTCGGTGTAGGCCACGCTCGGAATCACGCGGGCGACGAATTCGCTCTTGTGGCCGGCGGCGACTTCGGCGGCGACCTTGCCCTCGTGGGTGGCCTTGTGCGCCAGCATCGGCTGGCCGACCAGATCACCGATGGCGAAGATGTGCGGCACGTTGGTGCGCATCTGCCGATCGACGGCGATGAAGCCGCGCTCGGACACTGTCACGCCGGCGGCTTCCGCGTTGATCTTGGCGCCGTTGGGCGTACGGCCCACCGAGACGAGTACGCGGTCGAACAGCTGGGCCTCGGGCGCCTTGTCGCCTTCGAAGCTGACCTTGAGGCCCTTCTTTTCGGCGACCACGCCGCTGACCTTGGTCTTGAGATGGATGCCCTTGAAGCGCTTGGCCAGGCGGTGCTGCAGCGGGCGCACGAGGTCCGTGTCCGCACCCGGCATCAGCTGGTCGGCCAGCTCGACCACGGTGACTTCAGCACCCAGCGCCGAGTACACGCTGCCCATCTCCAGCCCGATGATGCCGCCGCCGATCACCAGCAGGGACTTCGGGATCTCCTTCAGCTCCAGCGCGTCGGTGGAGTCCATCACCCGCGGGTCGTCCCAGGGGATGCCCGGCAGCTTGACCGGCTGCGAGCCGGCGGCGATGACGGCGTGCTCGAAGCGCACGACCTTGGCCCCGTCGGCGGTCTGCACTTCGATCTCGTGCGGGCTGATGAAGCGGCCCGTGCCGGTGACCGTCCGCACCTTGCGCTGCTTGGCCATGCCGGCCAGGCCACCGTTCAGCTGCTTCACCACTTTCGACTTGTAGGCGCGGAGCTTGTCGAGGTCGATCTTCGGCGCGCCAAACGTCACGCCGAAATCTTCGCCGTGGGCCGCTTCGTCGATGACGCGTGCGGCGTGCAGCAGGGCCTTGGACGGGATGCAGCCGACGTTCAAGCAGACGCCGCCGATGTCCGGGTAGCGCTCGATCAGGATCACGTCGAGGCCGAGATCAGCGCCGCGGAAGGCCGCGGTGTAGCCGCCGGGGCCGGAGCCCAGCACGGCGAGCTGGCAGGTGTAGTCGGCGTCGCGGCCGCTGGCGGTCGCGGCTTTCGGTGCGGGCGCCGATGCTGCGGGCGAGGGCGCGGCTGCGGGAGCGGGTGTCGCTGCAGGTGCGGCGGCTGCCGCAGGTGCCGGTTTCGCCGCGCCGGCCTCCTCCACGCGAAGCTTCGCGATCACGCTGCCCTCGCTGACCGCATCGCCCACCTTGACGGTGAGCGACACCAGCACGCCGGCGTGCGAACTCGGCACTTCCATCGTGGCCTTGTCGGATTCGAGCGTGACCAGGCCTTGATCCTTGGCGATGCTGTCGCCGGGCTTGGCCAGCAGTTCGATCACCGGCACCTCGCTGTGGCCGCCGATGTCGGGCACCTTGATCTCGATTTCCGTGCTCACGCTTGCTCCTGGATGCAGTTGACGGCCGGATTGTAGCGGCTGCGCGCAACCCCGCCGCCAGCGTACGGGGTGGTCTTGCAGTGGTCGGCCGACACCCTGAGTGCGGCCCGCATCCATGCCCTTCGGCGGTGTTGCCGGCGCGGGTCGGCGACTAGGCTGCCGCTTCCTCCACTGCCTGCACGGAGCGCCTCGATGCGCCGACCGCCCCTGCGCCTCAAAGCCACCCTCGCCCTGTACTGCGCCGCGCTGCTGCTGCCGCTCGCCAGCAGCGCGCAGCCGCTGGACCTCGAAAAGATCATGGACGACCCGGCCTGGATCGGGCCGCCGGTCGAGAACCCGCACTGGTCGCTGGACGGCCAGGCCGCGCTGTTCCAGCTCAAGCGTTCCGACAGCCCGCTGCGCGATCTGTACCGCGTCGGTTTCGACGGCACGGCGGCGAGCAAGCTCGCGGATGCCGAGCTCGCCGGCGTCGATGCGCCGAACCCGGTCTTCGATGCCGCCGGCCAGCGCGCGCTGTTCCTGCGCGATGGCGACGTGTTCCTGCGCGAGCTCGGCAGCGGCGCCCTGCGCCAGCTGACCCGCAGCGAGGTGCCCGAAGCCACGCCGGCCTTCATGGCCGACGGCCGGGTGATGTACCGCGCGGGCGCCGACTGGATCGTGCACGACCTCGCTTCCGGCCTCGCGGGTCCGATCGCCGTGCTCAAGGCCGAGAAGGATCCCGCCGAGGCGCCCAAAGCGGACGACCTGCGCGACATGCAGCTGCGATTGATCAGCACGCTGGCGCGCGAGAAGGCCTGGCGCGAGGCCCAGGCCGCGCGCGAGGCCGAGCTGCGCCGCGGGCTGTCCACGCGGATCGCGCCGCCGGTCTACCTGGGCGACACGGTGACGATCGCCGACAGTGCGCTCAGCCCCGACGGGCGCTGGATGCTGGTGGTCACCCAGCCCAAGGGCAGCGAGCCCGGCCGCGTCGGCAAGATGCCGAAGTACGTCACCGAGAGCGGCTACGAGGAAAGCGAGGACGTGCGCGTGCGCGTCGGCCGCAATGCGCCGGCCGGGCAGGCGCTGGTGCTGGTCGATCTGGCCGACGGCAAGACCTACCCGCTGGACCTGAAGGCCCTGCCGGGCATCGAGACCGACCCGCTGGCCGAGCTGCGGGCGGCCGCCGGCAAGGAGGCGCTCAAGGGCCTGCGCGCGGTGCAGGTCAACGCGGTGGAGTTCAGCCGCGACGGCGCACGCGCAGCGGTGATGCTGCGCGCGGTCGACAACAAGGACCGCTGGATCGCCGAGGTGCAGCGCGGGGGCCGCACGCTCGAAACCCGCCACCGCCTCACCGACCCAGGCTGGATCAACTGGAACTTCAACGAGTTCGGCTGGCTGCCCGACAACCGCACCCTGTGGTACCTGTCGGAAGAGGACGGCTACAGCCACTTCTACACCCGCCGCGGCGACGCGCGTCCCAAGCAGCACACGCGTGGGAAGTGGGAATTCTCCGAGCCTGTCATCAGCCGCGATGGCCGCCAGGTCTACGCGCTGGCCAATCAGGAGTGGCCGGGCAAGTACGAGGTGGTGCGCCTCGATCTCGGCAGCGACCGCATCGAGACGCTGACGGCGCTCGGCGGCGTCAACGCCTTCGTGCTCTCGCCCGACGAGCAGCGCCTGCTGGTGCTGTACTCCGAGCCGCACCTGCCGCCGCAGCTGGGCGTGATGGCGGCGAGCGGCGGCGGGCTGACCGCGCTCACCGACACCCGCAGCGAGGCCTACAAGGCGCAGAGCTGGCTCGCGCCCGAGTTCGTGCAGGTGCCGAGCCGCCACGGCGCGGGCACGGTGTGGGGCAAGTACTACGGCCCGGCCCAGCTGGAACCGGGCAAGCGCTACCCGATCGTGCTGTTCGTGCACGGCGCCGGCTACCTGCAGAACGTGCACCTGCGCTGGTCGCAGTATTTCCGCGAGCAGATGTTCCACCAGCTGCTGGTGGAGCAGGGCTACATCGTGCTCGACCTCGACTTCCGCGCCTCGGCGGGCTACGGCCGCGACTGGCGCAACGCGATCTACCGGCAGATGGGCCACCCGGAGCTCGAGGACTACCTCGACGGCATCGAATGGCTGGTCGAGAACCGCCAGGGCGATCGCGCCAACGTCGGCGTCTACGGCGGAAGTTATGGCGGCTTCATGGCCTTCATGGCGATGTTCCGCGAGCCCGGGGTCTTCCATGCCGGTGCGGCGCTGCGGCCCGTCACCGACTGGGCGCAGTACAACCACCCCTACACCTCGAACATCCTCAACACCCCGGACATCGATCCGGAGGCCTTCCGCAAGAGCTCGCCGATCGAGTACGCCGAGGGCCTGCAGGGCCACCTGCTGATCGCCCACGGCATGATCGACGACAACGTGCTCTATCAGGACTCGGTGCGCCTGGCCCAGCGCCTGATTGAGCTGCGCAAGGACAACTGGGAGCTGGCCAGCTACCCGATGGAGCGCCACGCCTATGTGCATCCCGAGGCCTGGTTCGACCAGTACCGGCGGATCTTCAAGCTGTTCGAGCGCGTGCTGAAGGACTGAGCGCAAGGCAGTCGCAGCGCAAAGGGTGGGCTCCGGCCCACCGTGCGCTGCGCACTCGCACAGGTGCCTGTATCGCCTGCGGTATCTCCCGTCCCGTGGCCTGCACCCGCGGTGCTGCCCGACGTTGCGGGTGAGCGCACCTTGAATCGTGCAACGCTGCGAGTGCAGAGGCCCTGGTCGGCCGGGGCCCACTCTATGTGCTAGGCCAGCCTTGCGTGCACGCCTGCCGTCGGCGCTGCGCTGTGCGACGCGCTGGCGGGATGCGGGCTCTGTACGCATTCGCCTCGAGCCCAGGCAGGCGAGGCGTCAGTTCATGGCTGCGAGCCTGTGTCGACGTTGCGCGCAACGGGCGGCGCTGCGAATCCGATAGTCGACCCCTGCGGCAGAAACGAAAAGGCCGGCGGGTTGCCCCGCCGGCCTTGGGTGCATCGGAAACTCCGCTCAGCTGTTACGGGCGCTGCATCCAGAAGTTGTAGGCGCCCGAACCGCTGTAGGAGTACACGCGCCAGCGGTAGTAGCCGGCGGTGCCGTTGAAGCTCACCGTTTCGCTGGCAGTCGAACCCGTGCCCGAGGCCACGTTGACCCAGCTGGAACCGTTCCAGCGCTGCAGGGCCAGGTCGAAGTCAGCGCCCGAGGCCGGGCCGCGCAGCCAGCCGCGGTGGGTGCCGCTCACCGAGCTGTAGTAGTACGTGCCGCCCGGGATGAAGGCCTGTGCGCCCGCGCCCGAGAGCGTGCCGCTGTAGGCCTCGCAGCTGGTGCAGGGCGCGGTCGTGCCGGCCGTCACCGTCACCGTGCGGCTGGTGGCGTTCGACTGGTTGGCGCTGTCGCGCACCGTCAGCGTGACGGTGTAGGTGCCGCCTGCCGCATAGGTGCGGCTGGTGGTCGAGCCGGTGCCGGTAGCGCCGTCGCCGAAGGTCCAGCTGTAGCTGCTGATGCCGTTGTCGTCGGTCGAGCCGGTGCCGTTGAACGAGCAGGTCAGCGCCGAGCAGGTGAAAGTGAAGCTGGCCGTCGGCGGGTTGTCGACCGGCGTGGTGCCGCCGCCGAAGATCGAGTACAGCAGGCGGTTCGGCGAGCCCGTGCCGGCGCTGGTCACCTTGTTCGGCGTGCTGTTGTTGATCAGCGCGGTGGCCACCTGGGCCGGCGTGGCCGTCGGATTGTTCGCCAGGTAAAGCGCCGCGGCGCCCGCCACATGCGGCGACGCCATCGAGGTGCCGCTGATGGTGTTGGTGGCGCTCGTGCCCGTATACCAGGCCGACAGGATGTTCGAACCCGGCGCGAAGATGTCGAGGCAGGTGCCGAAGTTCGAGAAGCTCGAACGCGCATCCGTGTTGGTGGTGGAGCCGACCGTGATCGCCACCGGTGCGCGCGCCGGCGAGTAGTTGCAGGCGTTCGAGTTGTCGTTGCCCGCAGCGACCACGACGGTGACGCCGGCGTTGTGCATGCGCGTCACGGCATCGTCGGTGGCGGTCGAGGCGCCGCCGCCCAGGCTCATGTTCGCCACGGCCGGCTTGATGTGGTTCGCCGCCACCCAGTCCATGCCGGCGATCACGCCGGAGTTGGTGCCCGAGCCGGTGCAGCCCAGCACGCGCACGGGGTGGACGATCGCGCCCTTGGCGATGCCGTGGGTGGTGCCGGCGACGGTGCCGGCGACATGGGTGCCGTGGCCATTGCAGTCCTCGGTGCCGCGGCCGTCGCTGATGGCGGTGTAGCCGTTGCCCATGCGACCGCTGAACTGCACGTGGGTGCTCAGCACGCCGGTGTCCACGATATAGGTGTGGACGTTGCTGGCGGTGGTCAGGTACTCGTAGCTGCCCGACAGCGGCAGGTTGCGCTGGTCGACGCGGTCGATACCCCAAGTGGCGCCGCTCTGCACGGCGCTGGTGCTGACGTAGCCGTCCTGCTCGACGTAGGCGACGCGGGCGTCGGTCAGCAGCTCGGCGATCTGCTTCTCGCTGGCGCGGACCACAAAGCCCGGCAGGACGTGCGAGTACGCCATGCTGACCTGCAGGCCGAAGCGCGAGGCCATGTCGACGGCCATCGAGCTCACGTCCGGGCGGCGCGCGTTGCTGTTGCCGGCGAAGCGGACCAGGTCTTCCTTCAGCACGACGATGTACTGGCCCTCGACGGGCTTCTGCGAGCGGCGCAGCTCGGACGCGTCGACAAGACCCGGCAGCGCCATGGCGGCAGCCATGGCGAAACAAAGCTTCTTCATCTGGTGTGACTCCCCGTTGAGATCAGCGGATTGGACCGGCAGGAGCGGATGCTCTCTGGTACCGGCGCGCAGCACGGGGTCGACGTGTCCATGTGATCTGGCGGCAGGCTCCCCCCGGAGCCCGTGCCGGGCGTCATGCCCCGCGATCGCGCTGCGGAACCTAAGTCGTACTGCCGCGAAGTGTCAATCTGCAAGCGCGCATTCGGCCCAATCGGCCCGGAGTATCCGGAAAAAGCGTGATGCACATCGCGTTATGCGGCTCGGATGTGAAGGAGCGCACGCTCGAAGTGCGCGTCAATCTGCAAGCGCCTCAACCACGGCGCGGCGCAGGGCGGGCACGACCTCGGCGTCGAACCAGGGGTTGCTGGCCACCCACAGCTGGTTGCGCGGGCTGGGATGCGGCAGCGGAAAGTAGCGCGGCTGGTAGCGCGCATGCTCGCGCACGGTGTCGGTCAAGGTGCGGCCGCGCGCGGCGCCGAGAAATCCGGCCTGCGCGTAGTGGCCGATCAGCAGGGTGAGCCGGATGTGCGGCAGCAGGGGCAGCAGCTGCGGGTGCCAGGTCGGCGCGCACTCCGGCCGCGGCGGCAGGTCGCCGGCCGTGCCCTTGCCCGGATAGCAGAAGCCCATCGGCACGATGGCGATGCTGCGGCCGTCGTAGAACTGCTCGCGGTCGAGGCCCAGCCAGTGGCGGAGGCGGATGCCTGAGGCGTCATTCCATGGAATTCCAGACTCATGGACTTTCGTCCCCGGCGCCTGCCCGACGATCAGCAGACGTGCGCTGGCCTGCGCGCGCAGTACCGGGTTCGCGCCCAGCGGCAGCTGCGCCTCGCAGAGGCGGCAGGCGCGGATGCGCGCCAGCAGGGCATCGAGTTCGCTCATCCGTTCGCGCCCCTCCTCAGTCGAAGTCGGGCAGCAGTTTGCCCGGATTGAGCAGACCCTTGGGATCGAAGGCGCGCTTGACCGCGGCCATCAGCTCCAGCGTGCGCGCATCCACCGCGGCGCGCATGAAGGGGCGCTTGGCGAGGCCGATGCCGTGCTCGCCCGAGAGCGTGCCGTCGAGCGCGATCACCAGGCCGAACAGGGCTTCGAGACAGGCCTCGGCGGCGGCGTTGCGGCCGGGCTCGGCGGGGTCGTACATCAGGTTGACGTGGATGTTGCCGTTGCCGGCGTGGCCGAAGTTGACGATGCGGATGCCGTGCCGCTGCGACAGCCCGCGCACGCCCTCGATCAGTTCGGGCAGACGCGAGACCGGCACCACCACGTCTTCGTTGATCTTCTTCGGCGCCAGCGCGCGCAGCGCCGGCGACAGGGCCTTGCGCGCGGCCCACAGGGCCTCGCTGTCGGCAGTATCGCGGGCGACCTGCAGGTCGTTCAGGCCCGGGCCTTCTGCAGCGTGCGCCACGGCGGTCGCCGCGCGCTCGATGCCCTCGGCATCGCCATCGACCTCGACCAGCAGCAGGGCCTCGCCCGGCGGCAGGTCGAGGCCGCGCGCACGCACCAGGCCCAGCGCCTCGCCGTCCATGAACTCCAGCGCACAGGGCGTCACCGGCTGGGCCATGATCCGCGCCACCGCCTGCGCCGCGGAGACGATGTCGGCATAGATCAGACGCAGGCCGCGGCGCAGCGGCGGCAGCGGGGTGAGCTTCAACGTGGCCTCGGTGATCAGGGCCAGCGTGCCTTCGGAGCCGATCAACAGGCGGGTCAGATCGAAGCCAACCGCGCCCTTGCTGGTCGGCGCGCCGCAGCGGAAGGCGCGACCCGAGCCATCAACGGCACGCAGGGCCAGCACGTTGTCGCGGCAGGCGCCGTACTTCACCGCGCGCGGACCGCCGGCATTGCAGGCGAGGTTGCCGCCAACGCTGGAGTAGGGCGCCGAGGTCGGGTCCGGCGGCCAGAAGAATCCCAGCGGCGCAAGCGCCGCCTGCAGATCGCCGTTCAACACGCCGGGCTCGACCACGGCATAGCGATCGGCGGTGTTGATCTCGACGATGCGCCGCATGCGCTCGAAGCTCAGGCCCACGCCGCCGGCGACCGGCACGCTGGCGCCGGTGGTGTTGGTGCCGCGGCCGCGTGCGGTGACCGGCAGGCCGTATTCGACGCAGGCGGCGACAAGGGCGGCGACCTGTTCAGCGGTCTCTGGCAGGGCCACCGCCAGCGGCAGCGCCTGGCGCTTGCTGTTGTCGACGCTGTAGGCGATGCGGTCGGCGGAATCCAGCAGCAGGGCCGAAGCAGGCAGGGCCTCGCGCAGCGCGCGCAGGGCGACGGGGCTCAGCGAATCGGGCCAGGGCGGTGACATGCGCGGCAGTGTATCGGTGCAGGCGCAGAGTGAACGAATCCGCCGCGTGGCGGTCCATCCCGGTCGCGTTACCCGTTACCCTTGCGTCGCGGCCCTGCCTGCAGCCACCGCGCCCGCCCGCGCACCTGCGCCCCACACACCAGCGGACCCCATGCGCATCCTGGTCATCGAAGACAACACCGACATCGCCGCCAACCTCGGCGATTACCTGGAAGACCGCGGCCACATCGTCGACTTCGCCGCCGACGGCGTCACCGGCCTGCATCTGGCCGTGGTCAACGAGTTCGACGCCATCGTGCTCGACCTGAACCTGCCCGGCATGGACGGGCTCGAGGTCTGCCGCAAGCTGCGCCAGGACGCGCGCCGGCAGACGCCCGTGCTGATGCTCACCGCCCGCGATGCGCTGGAGCAGAAGCTCGCCGGCTTCGACGTCGGCGCCGACGACTACCTGGTCAAGCCCTTCGCCCTGCAGGAGGTCGAAGCCCGGCTGACGGTGCTGGCGCGCCGCGGCAAGGGTCAGCAGCCGCGCGTGCTCGAGGTGGCCGACCTGCGCTACAACCTCGACACGCTGGAGATCTCGCGCGCCGGCAAATCGATCAACCTGAACCCGACGGCGCTCAAGATCCTCCAGTGCCTGATGGAGGCCAGCCCCTCGGTGGTGACGCGGCAGGAGCTCGAAACCCGCGTCTGGGGCGAGGAGCTGCCCGACAGCGATTCCCTGCGCGTGCACATCCACGGTCTGCGCGCGGCGCTCGACAAGCCCTTCGACCGCCCGCTGATCCACACCCGCCACGGAATCGGATATCGCCTTGCCGACACCGAAGCAGTTCAGACGCCGGCTTAGAAGCCGGATCATCATCTCCTTCCTGATCCTCGGCAGCGGGCTCACGGCCCTGTTCGCCGTGGCCACGATCGGTCTGCGCACGCGGCTCGAGAATCAGCTGGTCGACAACTGGCTGGCCCAGGAGGCGCAGAACTTCGTCGACTTCAAGCGCCTGAACCCGGCACCCGACGCGCAGTTCCAGTTCTCGCGCCAGATCGAGCTGTTCATCGTGCGCAGCAACCGTCAGGAGAGCGTGCCCTTCCGCTGGCGCGAGCTGCCCGAGGGCGTGCACCAGGTGGTCGAAGCCGGGCCCGACGGCGAGCCGACCGAATACAAGCTGGCCGTGCATCGCGCCTCCGATCTCGTGGGCTTCCTGCGCTACGACTACTCCAAGGAGGCGCTCGGCCAGCGCCAGCTGATCACCACCCTGATCGCCGCGGTGGCGCTGTTCTCGGCGCTCGCCGGCCTGATCGGCCTGTGGTCCTCGCGCCGGGTCATGCAGCCCGTGGCCGAGCTGGCGCGCCGCGTCGAGGGCTACAGCAGCCGCAGCGCGCCGGAGAAGCTCGCCCCGCATTTCCCGGACGACGAAGTCGGCCAGCTCGCCAGCGCGCTCGACGACTACGCCGAGCAGCTGACCGAGCGCGTCACCCGTGACCGCGAGTTCAATGCGGATGTGAGCCACGAGCTGCGCACGCCGCTGGCGGTGATTCGCGGTGCGGTCGAGCTGATCCAGTCGCAGCCCGACCTGAATGACAAGACCCGCCAGCGCCTGCAGCGCATCGAGCGCGCCGTCCAGCAGTGCACCGACCTCATCACCGCGCTGCTGATGCTCTCGCGCGGCGAGCGCGGCAGCGGCGCCACCGACGTCCGTCGCCTCGCCGAACAGTTGGCCGAAGCCAATCGCGTCAACATCGGCTCGAAGCCCATCGCGGTCATCGTCGAAGGCCAGCAGGGCGTGCTGGTGGACGCGCCCGAGGCCATCGTCGCGGTGGCGCTCGGCAACCTGATCGTCAACGCCTTCAAGTACACGAAGGAGGGCGAGATCCGGATCAGCGTGCTTGGCGACCGCGTCGAAGTGCGCGACACCGGCCCCGGCATCCCCGAGGACGAAGCCGCGAAGCTGTTCGAACGCGGCTACCGCGGCAGCAGCTCCGAGGGCAGCAAGGGCGGCGGCATCGGTCTCGCCATCGTTCGCCGGCTGTGCGAGCTGTACGACTGGAGGGTCAGCCTCGCGCCGCGCACGGATCGGCAGGGCGCAATCGGGACGCTGGAGTTTGCAGCGTTCATGCGGCGAAGCTGATCCGGCCGCGGCAGCGTTCGGAAGCGATCAGCGTGCGCGCCGCTGACCTGTCCGGAATCGGACAGTTTGCGCTGGATGGCCTTCTAAGTCATTGAATCCAAGGATTCTGGATGCTTGGCACGGTGCATGCTGTGTCGAGGGCATGGACATCCAGCGCATCGATCTCAAGCAGAAAGCCCGCCGTCGCCGCATCGCCTATGTGGCCGGCGGCATCCTCGCCCTTGTCGCCCTGGTCGGCTTCGTCAGCCGGCTCGACCCGGCCGCGCCCAGCGTCGCCGAGGCCAGCCTGTGGATCGACACGGTCAAGCAGGGCGACATGCTGCGCGAGGTGCGCGGCCCCGGCGTGCTGGTGCCGCGCGAGATCCGCTGGATCGCCGCCGAGAGCAACGCGCGGGTCGAGCGCATCGTGGTGCGGGCGGGTGCGCAGGTCGAGGCCGATACGGTGATCCTGGAGCTGTCCAATCCCGAGGTCATCGACCAGCAGCTGTCGGCGGAATCCGCGCTGACCGCGGCCGAGGCGGATTTCGTCGCGCGCCGCGTTGGCTTGGAGAGCCAGCTGCTGGATCAGCGTGCAGCACTCGCCGGCATCCGCGCCGACTACGAGGGCGCGCGGCTCACGGCGGAAGCCGAAACCGAGCTGGCCGGGCGCGGCATCATTTCCCGCATCCAGGCCCGGCGCAGCGAGCTCGCGGCCGAGCAGCTCAAGCTGCGTACCGAGATCGAGGTCGAGCGCATCGCCAAGTTCGAGCAGACCATCCGCGCCCAGCTCGACGCGGAGCGCGCGCGCATCAACCAGTTGAAGAACGTGGCCGAGCTCCGCCGCCGCCAGGCCGAGGGCCTGAAGGTCCGCGCCGGCATCGCCGGCGTGCTGCAGCAGGTGCCGGTGCAGGAGGGTCAGCAGGTGGTCGCCGGCACCAACCTCGCCCGCGTCGCCAAGCCGGGCGCGCTGATGGCCGAGCTGCGCATCAGCGAAACCCAGGTCAAGGACATCGTGCACGGCCAGAGCGTTCGCGTGGATACGCGCAACGGCGTGGTCGCGGGCCAGGTGGTGCGCATCGATCCGGCCGTGCAGAACGGCACCGTGCTGGTCGAAGTCGACTTCACCGAGAAGCTTCCGGACAGCGCGCGTCCGGATTTGAGCGTCGACGGCACCATCGAGATCGAGCGCCTCACCAACGTGCTGCACGTCGGCCGCCCGGCCTACGGCCAGCCCGAGAGCGAAGTGCGCCTGTTCCGCCTCGACGAAGACGGCCAGGCCCACCGCATCCCAGTGCGCCTCGGCCGCGCGTCCGTCAACCAGATCGAAATCGCCCAGGGTCTGAACCCCGGCGACCGCATCATCCTGTCGGACACCTCGCAGTGGGAGGGGTATGAGCGTCTGCGGATCGATTGATCCGCAGACGCCGGGAATGGGGAATCGGGAATGGGGAATCGGGAATGGGGAATCGTTCTGAAGCTGGGAATCGGGAATGGGGAATTGGGAATCGCTCAACAGCCAAGACCGTCTTGCGCGTCTTCAATCCAAACGCCCAGCCCTCGCTTCTCACCTGAGCCGCAACGCCACGCGCTTTTGCGATCCCCCATTCCCGACTCCCGATTCCCGGCTTGAGCAGGGCCAGCAGGCCTAGCGACCACCACCACGCATCGACACACCAGAAAACGGAAGCCAAGCAATGACCACAACAACGGCCCTGCTCAAGCTCGAAGACATCGCCAAAGTCTTCTACACGGACGAAGTCGAAACCCACGCGCTCTCGGGCGTGCACTTCAACATCCAGCGCGGCGAGTACGTGTCGATCTCGGGGCCGTCGGGCTGCGGCAAGTCGACCCTGCTGTCGATCCTGG
>VFQU01000313.1_pt1 | contig 47146 bp, 49 predicted proteins | sample 3512311 | NCBI WGS metagenome assembly VFQU01 (sample SAMN10412377, study PRJNA504923) | tailings metagenome | isolation source: Relicate 3 Philex TSF3 active mining site | place: Philippines: Tuba, Benguet | collected 2017-08-29 | reverse complement strand
TAACGGGACTGGCGGGATTCGAACCCTCGACCTAGCGCTTCAGATTTGTGTGAGTTTCCCCACTCTCTGGACTATACCTTCACCTTAAGCAAAAATGCTCTTAGGTGGTGATCGTCTAGTCTCTACACCTTCCTAACTTTCGATTAGGCTTGGCTCGGTATTCCCATGAATTGCAAACATTGCGATCGCATAACTACCAATCCAGCATTTTGTAGTCTTTCGTGTGCTGCTTCCTTCAACAATCGGAAATTTCCGAAGAAGAAAACCGCAAAGGCAAAAAGCTGCAAACATTGTAGGATTCAGATTTTCGGTAGAAGAACTACCTGCGATGACTGTAACCCTTCATATGTAGATTGGACGCGCTTAACTCTCAGCGAACTGAAAGCAAGAGCGAAGTACCAGCATTCCGCTAGGGTTCGTCAAGTCGCTAGACATATTTACCGCCAGTCTAATAGACCAAAATGCTGTGTTGTCTGTGAATATGACAAACACTACGAAGTTTGCCACATTAAACCTATTCAGGAATTTTCAGACCTCACACCTATTGCTATCATCAATGACCTCAACAATCTAGTGGCTCTCTGTCCTAACCATCACTGGGAGTTTGACCACGGTTTGCTTACCCTTTAGGGTTCACCGACTTTGACCACATTCACGCGCAGAGTTTCCTCTACGGTGCCCGATGTTTCAGGAGGCGCTCGCTCTATCCAGCTGAGCTACAGCCCCGGATAAGTCGAGATTATAGCAAGATAATTTTGAGATGCACATGAAATCTTTTAGAAAACTTGACCGCATCCCGAAGCCCAAGTCTCATCCCACGGTGAGCCGCCCGTTTCAAGTCCGGCGAGAGAACTGGTTGCTTCTAGAATTAAGCGATCGCTTTTATCCCATAGCGAGATCGTCACTTGTCCTCGCATCGTATCGCGACAAACAAACTGCATTCCATCGATCGTCGGTGCGCGGAGTGGAGTTCCAGGTAGATCAGTTGTCGCAATAACCGTCACACGATAATCCCGAGTGCGCGCATCCATCCGCCAATAGCCCCAAGGACGAATCACCCAATTGACCTCGGCATTCCAGGGCGCAAATTCGTAAAATTGACCTCGGTAGTGAATGCCGACCATTGCAACCGACTCCGTCCACCACAGCACGCCGCGCCGCCCACCACCCGCTGTGAGTGCTAAATCTGGTTCGTTATCAAAAGCATTGCAGTTTAGCCAAAACCATTTACTTGGAAATGCGCCACCCCAATTCTTCTCTCCATATGCTGGAGCATTGACAAATTTATAGTCTTTCCCATTCCAATTGATCCATCCGGTGGCATACCCATGCGCCATGAGAATCTGCCAGCCCGGTTCAAAAATCTGAAGTGAAGAGAGCCAGCTAGCGGTCGATTGACGATCGCCCCAACCGTAAATCGGCGAAATTGAATACTGCCATTCCGCAAACTTGCCGTCCGGTGATTTCAGCCGACCTTGATGCCAGGTATTCGTCGCCTGATAGCCTTCGGAAATCGTGCGATCGAACTGATCTGGAGCTAGCAATCCGGTGGGCTGTCTCGCATGTCCGAGCGCCAGACAATCTTTTGCTGCCCAGAAATCATGCGGATTCGAGAAAGTGCGCCATAGATGTTCGTCATCAATGCCTAAAATTTGCGCCATGCCGCCGCTAGTTGGTTGCCCCCCTTGCGGATCTTCGATCGAATACATAAAGGCAAACGTTTGCCCAATTTCAGGCAGCGTTACACGGTAGTACCAGCCCTCAAAAAAGCGGCGGGAACTGCCATCCCAGTGATAACCACTGTGAGGCGTGGGAAGCGGGCTAGAGTTTCGATTCATACAATCGGCATGTTTCACAAGGACCTGTGGGATTGACCGCGCAGCGAATATACGGCGATCGCGCATTATAAATGCAGGTAAAATCGCCAATCAGCGCGCCCACACCTTCAACATAATGATAATCAGGCGGAAGTCGTAGCAGAGATTGAAGCTGCTGTCGTTCGGCTGCTGCCATTGCGGCTTGGAGACGTTCTTGAGCTTGAAGTTCCAGTCGATGCCGGAGCAGAAACGTCAGAATCGTCGGAAGAAGCGCGATCGCGAGAATCAAGAGGACTGAAAGCATAAGTCTATTCTGAGGGATCAATCTAGAGACGGCTAGCGCTTTTCATAAAATCTTTGATGACGATCGCTGAAATTTTGGCAGAGTCTATGTCGGAACAAGTGGACGCGGTATTCTATACGGGCAACCCCAATCGAAAAATTGAATGGACTTTAGCCTGATCATTTCCAATTTTCTCAACCCGCCTGTTTTGTTCTTTTTTCTAGGAATGCTGGCAGTGTTGGTGAAATCTGACCTCGACATTCCAGCACCGATTCCAAAGTTATTTTCGCTTTATTTGCTGTTGTCAATCGGGTTTAAAGGCGGTGTCGAGCTAGCGAGAAGCGGAATTACACAGCCAATTGTGATCACATTGGCAGCCGCGATCGCCATGTCAATTCTGGTTCCGATCTATACGTTTTTTATTTTAAGAACTCGTTTAGATCCTTACAATGCAGCCGCGATCGCAGCCACTTACGGTTCGATTAGCGCCGTTACTTTTATTACGGCTGGTTCATTTTTGGATCAATTGCAGATTCCATATGATGGCTATATGGTTGCAGCGTTAGCATTAATGGAGTCGCCAGCAATCATTATTGGATTAATCTTAGTGAATGTGTTTACCGATCGCAGCGGGGATTCGGAATCGATTCAATGGTCGGAAGTCCTACAAGAAGCATTCTTGAATGGCTCAGTTTTTCTGTTAATTGGCAGTGTTGCGATCGGGTTTATCACGGGCGAACAGGGCTGGCACACGTTGAAGCCTTTTACTCAAGATATGTTTTACGGAGTGCTGACGTTTTTCTTATTGGATATGGGATTGGTCGCCGCAAAGCGAATCCAGGATTTACAGAAGTCGGGCTTCTTTCTGGTTTCGTTTGGCGTGTTGATTCCTTTGTTGAATGCCACGATCGGGCTTTTCTTAGCAAAAGCGATCGCGCTTTCTGCGGGTGATGCACTTTTATTTGCCGTTCTTTGTGCCAGTGCATCTTATATTGCAGTTCCCGCAGCGATGCGACTCACGGTTCCTGAAGCGAATCCTAGCTTTTACATTTCTGCTGCGCTTGCAATCACATTTCCATTTAATATTTTGCTCGGCATTCCCCTGTACGAATACGGAATTACATTACTTTGGTAAACCTATGCACGCTGTCAAACGGATTGAGATTCTTTCAGATTCGATCGAGCTTCCTAAAATCCTCAAAAGCCTGAAACAGTCAGAAATTCATCGCTACACTGTGATCCGAAATGTTGAAAGTAGTGGGGTTTCTGGCACAAATGAAACTGATGCCACTCTAATTGATATGGCGTATATCATTGCATTTTGTACGCCGGAACAGGTGAAAGGCGCGATCGAAAAAATCCGACCCATCTTGAATCGATTCGGCGGATCTTGCTATGTTTCTGATGCGATGGAAGTGCGATCGCTCAACTGTACTGCTCATCTATGACCATTTTGAGTACGGAGTTGACTGAGGTGCTGCTCTACGATTTGCAACGCTTGATCGAGTGCAGGCACAACATCGGACTGAGATTGATCGGTTATGAATGAACTTGCCGCTTGAGCATTGAGCAACTCATCCATTTTCTCGTAGAGTTTTTGAGCGATCGTGTGAGCGTCGCGGTTAAAGTTCGTGACCTGTTGGCGTTGATGGAATTTCAAAGCGGCTCCACGTAATACTTGTAGGGTTGCTTGCTCTCCCATTTCAGTTGGCATCAGCCGCAGTCGTAGCAAAACGCGATCGCGCTGATAGAGCCGTTCAATTTCCACTTCTCGAACTTGAGTCACCAATTTCGGGGGAAGGTGGGTTAATTCTTTCAATTCGTCTAATAAAGCTTGGAATTTGGGAAGAGGAACACCCTCGATCGAAGCCTGTAAAATTCCATTTTGGCTCCAAAGAATGCGCCCATGTCTTGCTTGTCGCTCAAAGTACAGCCGTCCAATACCTTCACACAACACTCGTCCAAGTAATTCTTGTAACAGCCGTGCGGGCGGAAGCTGGCTAAGCAGCGCGATCGGTTCTTCTGAATATCGAGTACTGACGGCTAAATCAGGCAATGGATTCGAGGAAAGATTAGAAATAGAAACTTGGCTCGGTTCCGGCTCGGTTTCAAATTCAGCCGGATCTTCTTCAAGCACTAGCGTTTCTTTCTCGTGAAGATTTGGCTTTTCGAGTTCTAGCACTGGAGTGGGGAGCGGTTCTTGAGCGTGAGAACTTGGCTTTTCGGGTTCCGGAGCCTTGGTGAATCGTTCAGTCTTGGGATGAGTTTGATTGTAGTTTAAGTAAGCCGTGAGCGTTTTATGATGCGCCTCTGACGAAATGCTTTGAGGGACAAGCGAGTAATTTTGGTAGCCGATCATGCGTCGAGCGTATTCTAGGGCAGCCACATCATCTAACATCACCATCCCCAAATGAAGTTTGCCCTCCTCGATCGAGAGGGGCAAAATCTGGTGAAAGAGGCACGCTTCAAAGGGCAAAACGCGATCGACAAGCTGAAAAACCTGGTCTGTATTCATGGATGTGTCAACATGAGGGGATCAACTGCTGGTAAGCGATCCTGCTTCGAGCTAGGTTTTAATATTGTTCCCCAGAAGTTTACAGAAATGCTGCTGAATTTCACGTCTGCGTCAAGCCAACCTGCTGTCTTGTTTTTACATGGGTTTCTTGGGAACCATACAGAGTTTCATTCCGTAAGTTCGCGGCTGGAGCAGTTTAATTGCATGGCGATCGATCTCCCCGGTCATGGCAAAACTCAAGAAACGTGGGAGTATAGTCTGCCGAACACTGCTGAAGCGATCGTTGAGCTTTTAACACAGGCACAAATTGATCAAGCCAATTTGGTCGGATACTCAATGGGCGGACGCTTAGCGCTCTATTTGGCGTTAACCTATCCTGATCGATTTCCGAAGGTTGTGATCGAATCAGGTTCACCAGGGCTGAAAACAGCCAGAGAGCGATCGCAGAGAATCCAGCACGATCACGAATTAGCCAATCGATTAGAAGCAGATTTCCAGCAGTTCTTAAGAGATTGGTACAACATGCCGCTGTTTCGATCATTTGCTGCGCATCCGAACTTCGAGCAAATCGTACAAGAGAGAGCCAAGAATAATCCGCTTGAACTTGCGCGATCGCTCAGAGAAATGGGAACGGGAATGCAGCCGAGTTTATGGAAGACATTAGAATCGCATCGGCAGCCGATTTTGTTGATTGTGGGAGAATGCGATCGTAAATTCATCGAAATCAATCAAGAAATGGCGGCGCTCTGTCCAACCGCAGAACTGGTGATCGTTTCAGATTGCGGTCATAACGTTCATTTTGAAAAACCAGAAGAATTTGTCGATCGGCTTCAACACTTTCTACTTGATTCGCAATCCAACCTCTAGCGCCCAAAATAAAAGCGGCTTCATCGCTGAAACCGCCCATGACCACACAGTAAACTTTTCTGACGCACTAACTCCAAATCTCCTCAAGCGCATTCAAATCTGTTTCGGAGAGCAGAATCATTGTCTCGTAGCCGATTCTACCCATCTCAGGCTCCTCGCCCAATTCCATCTCAACCAAGTACGACCAGTTTCCTGCTTCTGCTCGATACTCTTTCACCTTTCCTTCACCACCAATAAACCGCACGGATTGATCGGGGCTAAATTTTGGGACTGACTTCACAGCGATCATGTTCTTCACCTCTATACAACCTTGCAACCTTGCTTCCTTCTTCAACCGTTTCCGATGCGATTGCTGAAAGAATATCTAAAGCTTTAATAAAGATGTCTCTCCCGTATGGGTAAACGTTATCATTCGATAGCTCTTTCCTGGGAACGAGAGCAATATCATCTTTACGGCTAGGATAACGCTACGACGAATGCTAACAACCCTGATCTGGCTCATTCATCCTGCAACACTTGGCGTATTCGTAAAAACAAGCGGCACTTGGATCAATGTTGCAACCGTGCTCATTGGAAGTGGACTCGGCATTGTGCTAAAAGGCAATCTGCCCACCCGAATGCAGCGCATCATTACTCAAGCGCTCGGATTGCTGACTTTGTTTCTCGGTGTAACGATGGCAGGAAGTTTGCTCAAGGTCAAGCTTGGCATTTTCGATGGCGTGATTATTGGGTTAATTGCGATCGTCATCGGCGGTTTACTCGGTGAATGGTGGCGCATTGATGCTCGACTTCGTACGATCGGGGATGCGTTGAAACATCGCTTTCAAGGAGGCGGAAGTTTTACAGAAGGATTTGTGGCGGCAAGTTTACTGTTTTGCGTTGGCCCGATGGCAATGATTGGGAGTTTGAACAATGGCTTGTCAGGAGACAATACACTCCTTTCGATCAAATCTGCAATGGATGGCTTAGCCTCAATCGCATTGAGCAGCAGCTATGGCATTGGAGTCGCGTTCTCGATCTTGCCGATCTTGGTTTATCAAGGCGGACTCTCGATCGCCGCTAGTTTTTTAGCGCAATCCCTATCTGAGCCAGCGACAAATCCATCCGTTTTACTCACCTCTGGAGTCGGCGGATTAATCGTGATGGGACTTGGCTTAAACCTTTTAGAGGTCGCAGAATTAAGCATTGCTGCATTTCTGCCAGGACTGCTGCTTGCGCCATTACTTTGTGCAATCATCGAGTGGTTGGCGTAACCGAAATCGATAATATATCCGTACATATAAACGATGCATGACTGCAGCTTGATCAAGGTTTTTTAAGATTTGCTACCAAATTCAAAAATGTCTCTATAATTGACGACGATAGTGATAACAGGATTGTTACTACTTCAAACCGACCCGGAAGAGCATCAGATCGATCAGCACTTCGATCACGATCGAATGCTTGAAAAATTTTATCTGAACTCTAAACTTGTGTCCCATTTACGAATTAGGAAGAACACAATGGTTGCAACGAAAAGAAGATCGCCGACCTCAACACTTGTATCTAAAGATTCGATCAGCGGAGCTTCCAGTGCGCTCAAGGATCTGCCTGAAAAGCCCAAAGAAATTTGGTCACTGAGAGAAGCCATTAGCCTGCTGAAAGATCAAATCATTTTGGCACTCGATCGTGGGTATACCTATACCGAGGTTTCGCAGATGCTTTCCTCGAAAGGTGTTGAGATTAGCCCTTCTACGTTGAAGTACTATCTCTCTTCTGCTCGTAAAGAAGATGGAAGTAGCACCAAAGGTCGTCGTCGTAGAACATTGTCGATGACAGCCGAAACTTTGCAAAACGGATCGGATGCTTTAGACAGCGAAGCAGGAGCTTCTGAAGAGAAGCCCAAGCGCGAAAAAGCTGCCCCAAAAGCAACCAAATCGGCTCCTAAAACGCCTGCGAAGCAACCTGCTAAAGCTGCAACTAAACCCGCAGCAAAAGCAAAAACTACGTCCACAAAAACGACGAAGACGACCACTCGCAAAAAATCAGCCAGTTAACGGATCGTTGTCGTTCAGCTTCCGCGATCGACATTCAGCAAGAACCTGTCTTATCGCTGAATGTCGATCGTTCATTCCCTAAAAGAATTTAGCCATGTTAGATATCTCTCTACCAGAGAGCCTTGATGCTTTCTGGATGCCTTTTACTGCAAATCGACAGTTCAAAGCTAAGCCTCGTCTGATGGCATCTGCCAAAGATATGCACTACACCACAGTCGATGGGCGGCAGGTTTTAGACGGAACTGCGGGGCTGTGGTGTGTGAATGCAGGACATTGCCGCGATCGCATTGTCGATGCCATTCATCAGCAAGCCGCAACTTTAGATTTTTCGCCCACGTTTCAGATGGGACATCCTGGTCCATTTGCCTTAGCCGATCGCTTAGCCAAAATGCTTCCCGGCGATTTGGATCATGTGTTTTTTGCAAATTCTGGCTCAGAGGCAGTCGATACTGCGCTGAAGATTGCGCTGGCGTATCATCGGGTGCGGGGTGAGGCGAGCCGAACTCGGTTAATTGGACGAGAGCGAGGCTATCACGGGGTCGGATTTGGGGGCGTTTCCGTGGGAGGAATTGCTCCAAATCGTAAGTTCTTTGGCAGTTTACTTCCAGGCGTTGATCATCTTCCGCATACGCATAATTTAGAACAGAATGCCTTTAGTAAAGGACAGCCGACTTGGGGGGCACATTTAGCTGATGAGCTAGAGCGGATTGTGACCTTGCATGATCCATCCACGATCGCGGCTGTGATTGTTGAGCCTGTTGCTGGATCGACTGGTGTGCTGATTCCGCCTGTCGGGTATTTAGAGAAACTGCGATCGATCTGCGACAAGTACGGCATTCTCTTGATCTTTGATGAAGTGATCACAGGCTTTGGGCGCTTGGGTAAGGCGTTTGCGGTTGATTACTTTGGAGTAATGCCAGATTTGGTTTGTGTCGCAAAAGGCATTACAAATGCTTCGGTTCCGATGGGGGCTGTGTTTGCACGATCGTATATTTATGATGCGTTTATGCATGGGCAGGAAAGTGCGATCGAGCTATTTCATGGGTATACCTATTCAGGACATCCCTTAGCCTGTGCAGCAGCAATGGCGACGCTGGATATTTATGAAGAGGAGCAGTTATTCGATCGGGCTGCCAGTCTTGCTTCATATTGGGAAGAAGCAATGCATTCGCTCAAAGGCGTGCCGCATGTGATTGATGTGCGGAATTTAGGATTAGTGGCAGGAATTGAGTTGGAATCCATTCCAGGACAACCCGGAGTTCGAGCTTACAATGCGCTAGTCAATTGTTTTGAGCAAGGCTTGCTGATTAGAACCACCGGAGACATTATTGCGCTGTCCCCGCCCTTGATTCTGGAAAAACATCATATCGATGAGATGGTGGAACGATTGAGCCACGTATTACGATCGATGTAATGTCCGAGAAGTCGGAGCGTTCTAAACTCCGACTTCTGAGATTGTGGAGTCGATTGCAATGATTTACTACCAATGGTTCACGAGTCCTTTAGGTCAAGTGCTGCTGACTTCAAATGGTCAATCGCTGACCGGGTTGCATCTGCACGGACAAAAATATTTCCCTAATCGAACTGAAGACTGGCAAGAATCAACGCTCGATCTGTTTGTGCAAGTTCAAGAACAACTGACAGAATACTTTGCACATCAGCGCCAGCAGTTTGATCTGCCACTTGAGCCTCAAGGAACCCCATTTCAAAAACAAGTTTGGCAATTGCTCACAGAGATTCCCTTTGGTCAGACTATCTCTTATGGCACATTAGCCAAACAAACTGGCAATCCTACTGCATCTCGCGCGGTCGGTGCAGCGAACGGTCGAAATCCGATCGCGATCGTCATTCCCTGTCACCGAGTCATTGCAGCGAATGGAGCTCTAACAGGCTATGCAGGAGGAGTCGATCGCAAACAATGGCTTCTTCAGCATGAGCAAGCAAAAGTGGGAAATTTGTTAGGAAGCGTTGTTTGATGAAAGACTCCCCACTCCCACAATCTCTACCCCCCGATAGAAGTTCCCACCGCGCTACCCTCCGTAGCCTAATCTGTGATTGAATTTAGGCGGGGAAACAAAACGAATTTTGATCGAGTCGCATGTTTCAAGACTTGAAACCGCCTCCACACTGTCAAAGTTCTCCCATACGCTGAATATATGACATCGATCGTGCAGCCAACCGCCTCCTCTCCCTCAAATTGGGAAGACCTCAACCTCTCAGCCCAGCCAAGCCCCGATCAGTTGGACAACATCAAAGCCCAACTTGATCTCATTCTGCTGGCACTCGAAGCGATCGCGAATCTCTCCTCGGAAGCCATGCTGCAAGCTGCGACCGATTTGAAGCTCGAATCGATGATCAGCGATCGAGTCTCACTCTGGCGATTGAGGCAATCGAGTCCTTTACGTAAAGGACAAGGCGGACGCAAAAAGCTCGATGTCGATGAAGCTCGCGCTTTAACTCTAATCATCTGTCATCTGGCAAAACAGCATAGTGAGCTGATTCGGCGCGCTGTTGCACTTCTCGAACAATTGACCGAACAGAATCGCGAACCCCATCAAGCTGCCCTTCTAGGCAACTATCTAGATGCATTTCACAATACCTATCAAGAGCGAATGGAAGAAGGCGAAAAGGCTTCGACTGATTCACTCACCAATCTGGCGTTAAAATTGCTGATTGACCTGCTGTTTTATGGCAATCCGCAAGGTGTACGCCGCCTGTGGTTAACCCTGCTCGATCGCTCATTGCCCACGGTTCCAAATTAACCTGTCCCGACCTGACCTGACGCGCTCAACTTTGAACTCATGTCCTCACCCAACTCTGTGATTCGACGTTACACACCGCCCACCTGCACTCTAGAAATCGCTGCGAAGGATTCGCCGCTTTCGCGTTGGATGGGTCAATCTGTTCTCAAACATCTGCGCTTCAAACTCAGCTTTGACGATCCACGAGTTAGTGAAGAACAGTGGACAACCATTAGAGGCGATCGCAATCAGCTCGAAGCCCTTTGCAATGCGGTCAGTCACTACGTCCAAAATTTTCTCAGCCAGTCCAGCCGATTTGGAAATCGTGACTCTGCGACAGCGACAGAACCTAACACCGCTGTCATGCCTGAAACTGAGCAAAATTCGGCTGGAATTCACCTGCAACCGAGAGGATTGATCTCGCACGAATTACATTTAGGCACGCTTGCCAACGAATCAACCGGATCAACGTTGCAATTGAGTGCGGTTCAACTCGCAGATCTTGCCTCTGCACTCGATGAATATTCTGCTGATGTCACTGCACTTCCCAATCTTGAAAAACCGAGTTGGGTACAGGTCGCTCCTGCATGGGGCACGATCGCAGCAGGTTTCATTGTCGCCATTGGCGTAATGGCAGCCTTTAGACCTCTATTTGACTCATCTCCTGCACCCCAAACCGCCCAATCTCCGAGCAGCAACGATCAGCGCCTTCCAGTACAACCCCTTCCAAGCACTCCTGCACCCAATACGATTGGAGCGCTCCCCACTTCCCCAGTGCCCTTGCCTTCTGGTTCTCCTGGAACCCAAACCGCTCCTAATCTAACTCCTGGTAGTCTCCCAGCACAGCCTGGTCAGCCGCCCCAACTGAGAATTGCTCAAGAACCCGCTGTTGAAGCTCCTCCTCAACAGCAAATCCAAATTCAAACGCCTCCGCTACAAGATGTTCCAGTGGCTTCGATTCCTGACCAAACTAAGCCATCGCCCGCCCAAGGAAATACTACTGGCAACCAAGCTGCTCGATCGAGAGATCCTAACGAAGCACCAACCCCTCCTGAAAATGCGGGTGATGCCGCGATCGCAAGCGCTGCACGTGAAGCATCTCCATCTGCTGAGAGCGCGCCACAACCTTCCTCTCTGTCTCGTGCTGCTGCTCCTCCTGCCGCTGTGCAGATTCCTCAAGCGAAGGAAGCAGAGCAGAGACTACAAAAGGCTTGGCAACCGCCAGCCGATCTTAAGAGCAATTTTGAATTTGTGATTTTTGTGGATGAGAACGGAAATATTACAGACAGACAGCCATTAGACGATACTGCAAGAAAGTTTGCGAATGTCGCTGGAATTCCGAAAATTGGAGAGAATCTAGTTTCTCCGCTCAAGGGAAGAGGTTCAGCCACTTTCCGAGTGTTGTACAAACCAGATGGAACTGTGCAAGCTTTCTTGCAGTAATCGTTGAATCGCCTAGAGGTTGGAGTCGCTGCACTCCGTTAGAATGGAGAATGCACAAAAAACTCTGGGCGATTTACTCATGACCGTTCGCGTTCGTATTGCACCCAGTCCTACTGGCAATCTCCACATCGGAACGGCTAGAACTGCGGTATTTAATTGGCTATTTGCCCGCCATCATGGCGGCAAGTTTATCCTACGGATTGAAGACACTGATTTAGAGCGATCGAAACCTGAATTCACGCAAAATATTTTCGAGGGTTTAACCTGGCTCGGTTTGACGTGGGACGAAGAACCCGTTTATCAAACGGCTCGGATGCATCTCTATCGCGAGAAGATTCAGCAGTTGCTCGATCGAGGATTAGCGTATCGCGCTTATGATACGCCGGAAGAACTCGACGCAATGCGAGAAGCTCAAAAAGCGAGAAATGAAGCACCGCGCTATGACAATCGCCATCGCAACCTCACCCCCGAACAGGAAGCAGCGTTTCTAGCAGAAGGGCGTAAACCTGTAATTCGATTCAAAATCGAAGACGATCGAGAAATTTCCTGGACAGATCTCGTGCGCGGCACGGTGACTTGGAAAGGTCGCGATCTAGGCGGTGACATGGTGATTGCCCGTGCAGCAGAAGGTCAAGAAGTCGGACAACCCCTCTATAACTTTGTAGTGGTGGTTGACGATATTGATATGAACATCAGCCATGTGATTCGAGGCGAAGATCATATCGGAAATACTCCAAAGCAAATTCTGCTGTATGAAGCTTTAGGCGCAACTCTGCCTGAATTTGGACATACTCCGCTGATTCTCAACCAAGCAGGCGCGAAACTTTCCAAGCGGGACGGCGTGACCTCAATTTCTGACTTTAAAGAGATGGGATACACCGCAGAAGCGATCGCGAATTATATGACCCTGCTCGGCTGGTCGCCCCCTGAACCGATGACTGAAATTTTCACCCTGGCTGAAGCGGCTGAGCAATTTAGCTTCGATCGCGTCAACAAAGCCGGTGCAAAATTCGATTGGGACAAACTCAACTGGATTAATGGGCAATACATTCATGCCATGCCCGTTTCTGAGGCAACAAATTTATTAATTCCGGTTTGGAAATCAGCAGGATATGAATTTGATGCAGAGCGCGATCGCGCTTGGCTCGAACAGATTACCGCGCTCGTTGCACCCAGTCTGGCTCGATTAACCGAAGCAGCCGACATGACCCGCTACTTATTCCAATCGTTGGACTACACCGACGATGCCAAGGCACAAATGCAACAAGACGGCGCTGCAACTGCTATCCAAGCCATTTTGGATGCCATGCCTGCTGAACTCACCGAGACTGCAACTCAAGATGTCATCAAACAAGTGGTCAAAGAGCAAAACTTGAAAAAAGGCATCGTGATGAAATCTCTCAGAGCCGCTCTAACTGGAGCATTACAAGGTCCTGACCTCGTTCAATCCTGGCTGTTACTCAATCAGAAAGGACTCGATCGATCTCGCTTTGAGCAAGCGTTATCGATCGCGAATGCTGGATAGGGGAATGGGGGAATAGGGGAATGGGGGAATAAAGAGAAAATTGCTTCTTGCCCCCACTCCCCATCTCCCCACTCTCCCATCTCCCACCTTCATTGCCTGAATCTCACAATTTCTGTTAAATTTAGTTAAGATTCTTCTCATTAATCACTTGATAGAGAATCCGTCATAGTACTTGGGACGCAACTGAGCCTCATTCTCAAGCTAAATCCCAAGCTGTATGGAAAATCCCATACTTGAAGCACGATCGATAAGATTACCGTTGTAGCCATATCACGAGGTTGCCAATTTATGAAATCTTCTTGGAGAACCATCCTGCTATGGGCGATTCCCGCGCTAGTCGTTGGGTTCTTCCTGTGGCAAGGATCAATCGCTCCAGCCGCACCCAACACTGGGAAAAATACTGCTAGTACACGCATGACCTACGGGCGATTCCTAGAGTATTTGGATGCCAATCGAATTACTAGCGTTGACTTATATGATGGCGGTCGTACCGCGATCGTCGAAGCCGTCGATCCAGACTTGGACAATCGGCTACAACGGTTACGGGTCGATCTTCCAGGCGACACTCCCCAACTCATCACACGCTTACGTTCCTCGAACATTAACCTAGATTCGCACCCAGTTCGCAACGATGGGGCAGTCTGGGGTTTACTCGGTAACTTGGTCTTCCCGATTCTCTTATTAGGTGGATTGTTCTTCTTGTTCCGTCGCTCTGGCAATGTTCCGGGCGGTCCTGGACAAGCGATGAACTTCGGCAAGTCTCGCGCTCGGTTCCAAATGGAAGCCAAAACGGGTGTCTTGTTTGATGATGTCGCGGGCATCGAAGAAGCCAAAGAGGAACTTCAAGAAGTTGTCACTTTCTTGAAGAAGCCAGAACGCTTTACCGCAGTCGGCGCGAAAATCCCCAAAGGAGTCTTACTCGTCGGACCTCCTGGAACCGGGAAAACTTTATTAGCAAAAGCGATCGCGGGTGAAGCAGGTACACCTTTCTTCTCGATTTCGGGTTCTGAATTCGTCGAAATGTTCGTGGGTGTCGGGGCTTCCCGAGTTCGCGACCTGTTCAAAAAAGCAAAAGAAAACGCGCCCTGTATCATCTTCATTGATGAAATTGACGCAGTGGGTCGTCAACGTGGAGCAGGTATCGGTGGCGGTAACGACGAACGTGAGCAAACCTTGAACCAGCTTCTCACTGAAATGGACGGGTTTGAGGGCAACTCTGGCATCATCATCATTGCGGCAACCAACCGTCCTGATGTGTTGGATTCCGCCTTGTTACGTCCGGGTCGTTTCGATCGCCAAGTGACCGTCGATGTCCCTGATATCAAAGGTCGCTTAGAAGTTCTCAATGTTCACGCTCGCAACAAGAAGATTTCCGAAGAAGTCTCATTAGATGCGATCGCGCGTCGGACTCCTGGCTTCTCTGGGGCTGACTTAGCCAACTTGCTGAACGAAGCTGCGATTCTCACCGCACGTCGCCGCAAAGATGCGATTACGATGTCTGAGATTGATGATGCAGTTGACCGAGTTGTTGCAGGGATGGAAGGCACACCGCTAACCGACAGCAAGAGCAAACGGTTGATTGCGTATCACGAAGTTGGACATGCGATCGTCGGCACTTTGGTGAAAGAGCACGATCCAGTTCAGAAAGTAACCTTAATTCCTCGTGGTCAGGCTCGTGGTTTAACTTGGTTTATGCCGAGTGAAGATCAAGGATTGATCTCGCGGGCGCAAATCTTGGCGCGGATTAAAGGCGCATTGGGTGGACGCGCAGCAGAAGAAGTGATCTTTGGAGATGCTGAAGTGACGACAGGTGCAGGCGGTGACATTCAACAAGTCACAAGCATGGCACGTCAGATGGTCACTCGCTATGGCATGTCGGATTTAGGTCCTCTGTCGCTAGAAAGTCAGCAAGGCGAGGTTTTCTTGGGTGGCGGTTGGATGACGCGATCGGAGTATTCCGAAGAAATCGCGGCTCGAATTGATGCTCAAGTCCGTTCCATTGTTGAACATTGCTTAGAAGACACTCGCAAGATCATTCGCGAAAACCGGGAAGTAATTGACCGATTGGTTGATCTACTCGTGGACAAAGAAACGATCGATGGTGACGAATTCCGTCAAATCGTGGCTGAGTACACGGCAGTTCCTGACAAAGAGCGCTACGTGCCTCAACTGTAATCTGAGACTCTGTTCATAAACTAATCGGGGTAGTTTTCACTACCCCGATTTTTTATATGAGATAAGCTTGTTAGGCTGAAATCTATCTGAGTTACAGCTAGGATTTACAGAACAAGTCTTAAAAATTACAACATGCAACGGCAAAATATAGATTTAATTCAAAACCTCTTTCAAAGCCGCTTAGCAACTCTTGAGCATCTCTTGAAGACAGCTCAAGCTCATTTTTGTGATGACGAGTCGTTTCTTCAAACGCGCATCGCGGCGGATATGTTTCCCTTCGGGACTCAGATTGCTTTCACCTGTAATCAGCCACGCAACTTTGCTCTCTGGTGTGATGGTAAGCCTGCGGATAATTTAGATCCAAATGTCACATCTCTTGCACAGGCATACGAACTTATCGCAAACACGAATGAACTTCTTTTGAGCATTAACGTTGAAGATATAAAGCTAGATGAGATGACACGCATTTATGACAAGAACCTATACATCGAGCTATCTGGTAGCGCCTATGTGAATGAATTTCTCATCCCAAACTTTTACTTCCATTTGGTCACAGCGTATGACATTCTTCGTATGGCTGGTGTACCCCTTGGTAAACGCGATTACATGATTCACCTCGTGCCATTCATCAAGCAGGCTGAAGCCTAATCAGTTAAATGCAGCCGACGATCGAGAGTCAGTGCTAGAGCCGAAATGGCTGCCGTCGCTGAGTTGATCGATCGACATTCACAGGATTAGGCAAGCTAGAAGCTATGTGTCTCAACTGTGACTGTCTGTTGAAACTCTGTTCATAGACTAATCGGGGCAGTTTTCACTACCCCGATTTTTTAGCCTGATCAAGAAATGCTTGTGAAACTACTTCGTGCCTTCACAGCTAATATCGCCAATTTTCAAGCGTCGAGCTTCTTGAGCCACTCGATCGCACATTGCACGACTGCCGACTTGACTTTGGAAAGAGTTGAATTCATCCAAACTCAATTGAGGATTTTGACTGGCAAGAATTTTATAAAAACTTTGACGAAACTCCTGACATAGCCCACGCACTTGATCACGGGCACCAGAATTCACTTGATTGATATTTTGACACACCCCTTTAGGCACGCTGCCACCTGTGACTTGTCGCAGTTGATTTTCAAGTTCAAGTCGGCGTTGTTCTAGCGCAACCGCAGACCGAACGTACCGGGTAAAGGCAGTTTCCTGTGCAAAAGCAGATTGATCAAACATTTTTGCAACTGGAGCGGAGAGATTCGGTGTCCAGCCTGCTAAAACAGCGATCGTCGAAAAGGCACCGATTGCAAGAGAGCGTTTGATCAGCATTTGAGAGAGAGAAGAGGGTTCACGATTCATCATCATAAGGCGGTGTGACATCCGGCAAAGTAGCACACAAGAGAGGTACAAATAATCTGAATTATTTTACTTGCAAGAAGTTCCGCGAACCAGAAAAGAAGTGAGAAATTTTCGATTACTTTCTGAATTGGAAAATTTGACAAAGTTCAATTACCTTTGTTTGCAGCGTGATCGTCTCATCGCTACCTCGTTTTAGGCTAAATTCTAACTCCAGCAAAATTGGGAGAACCTGTTGCAATTGTTGAAGTGACGCAGATTGAAGTTCTTGTTTGAGAAAATAAAGCTGTTTCGGGTTGCCTAGTTCTGCGGCTTTGGCAATTTCTCGATCGTCGCGTTCTCCTGATTCGATCATGAGCTTGATCCACAGTCTCAGCCGGAATTGCCCCACGAGAGTGCTGACAATTCGCAAGGCAGGCTCATTTTGGCGTAACAAGTCAGCCACCAGTTCTAATGCCTGAGCCGTTTTCCCTTGCCGAATTGCAGCGAGCAGTTGCAGAGAACTTTGCGTACTGGCGGTAATCAGAGGCGCGATCGCAGATTCATCTAAAGGTTTCTTAGAATCAGCGGCAAAGACTTTCAGTTTCTCTAATTCGCTGTAAAGCTGGCGCGTATCATTGCCGACTGCTTCAGTGATGTAATCGATCGCCTTTGACGTAAGTTTGAGGTCAAATTCCTGCGCCACTCGCTGCACTTGAGTCCGAATTAATTCAGTTTTCCAGGGCGGAATCAGTGAGAACTCTTGAATCGTGGCGTGAGTCTGTAGAAGTTTCGTGGATTTGAGCCGTCCGTCTGGTTTTGAGGAACTTGTCAGCAGCAGCGTTGTGGTATCTGGTAGAGCAGTCAATGTGCGATCGAGTTCAGATAGCATCTCTTCCGGGCATCGTTGCGCTAGCGTCGTCTCAGAGAGCCAGACAAGACGATTTCCAGTGCCGAAGGGGGGAGTCATCGCTTGATTAAGGGCTTGAACGACCGCATCGCTTTGCTCCGGGGAAAATTTATCAAAGTTAAAGCTTTCCCACATGGGGTCAAGTGTCTGTTGTTTCAGGGCTTTCACGGCTTGAGCGATCGCGAAACTATCTTCCCCCCAATAAAAGTAAATCCCCATACCGAATTTAGTCTCCCCTTAGTCCTAGAGTTAATCCCTGGCATTCCAAGTTCTTATTTCTCTCGCAGCGAGATGACACTTTACCGTTAGATTTAAGAATGGATTTCTAATTTATCGATTTACGGCGCGAGGCGATCGCACATTGGACGAGAATTATCAAACTTTCCTCAATCGGGTGATGCGGCTGACTTTACCAGAAACGTATAAGTCACAGGTGCAGCATATCCAAGAGTCTCCGAAGTTCCAGCTTGTGCCGGGACAGGGCTGGCAACCCACTGCTTTTCCAGGGTACACGGTGATTACGCCTCCAGGGTCGGAGGATGGCAAGAATCGTGGCATTTATGCGTCCCTGAAACAGTATCAGTCGCAAATTGTGGAAAAATTGGGCGCAGATATGTTTGTGCCGATTCCGGCTGAGAGTTTTCATTTGACGATCGCGGATTTGATCTGGAATGAGGCGTATCTTCATGCAAAAGAAACGCCAGGTTTTGATGATCGGTTGCGCGATCGAGTAGCGAGCAGTTTTCGACAGTCGCAGTTGAGTTCCACGGGGGAATCGATCCGATTTCAAGTGGTGGGCTTAATGGTGATGGCTCGCGCGATCGCGGTCTGTTTGGCGACGACGGATAGTGCGGGATATGAGCGGATTTTGAAGTGCCGTCGGGCAATTTATCAGAATCCGGATCTGATTGAGATTGGGATTGAGCAGCAGTATTACTTTACGCCGCATATTACGTTGGGGTATTTTGGCAAGCTGCCAGAAAATCTCGATCGCGATCAGTTAAGTCAGACCTTTGATGAGTTGCATCAGGAATGGCTGGATCATTATCCAGAGAACGAGTTTTGGATTCATCAAGCTGAATTCCGCAAGTTTAATAACATGACGGAATATGTAAGAAATCCAGACTGGGCAACGTATCAGTTCTAAAATGCGTGTCGATCTTCTGGTTGCACAGGAGATCGATTCTCTCAGACTATACAAGCGAGATTGGGTAATCGTATTCGTTGATCTCAGATGGGCCAACGATCGCTATATCTCCCTCAACCCTTAATTCTTTGATTGCATCTCCGCTTTCGCTTTCGCCTCAAACCAAGCGACTACTTGCTGAATGTTCAGCTCTTCGATCGGACTTCCGTTCGCTGCTGCAACTTGATTCAACGGATTAATCGACGCGATCACAAGTTTGGAGAAGAATTTCTTAAATTCGTTGTCGATTCCACCTTGTAAGCTCTCATCTTGGTAGATCCAATCTTCGATTTGAGTCGAGTCAAGATTCGCGATCGTTTTACCTGAAGCTTGAGCGATTTGTTTCAGCGATCGCAGTGAGTAGATCGCAACTCGTGCAGAAAACTTATCTCTTGAAGTCAAAAGCGCTTTATCGACTTCAAGACATTCTTCTGGTGTGAGAAATTCTGAATCTGGTTGCATAAAAAGTTGGATTACTCTAAGTCGTTTTCGGTCAGGTCAGCATCTTTCAAAATACTTCTCAGTGTCCCCTTGGGCAAATCTCGATTACCGTGAACTGGAATTGAAAGAATCACATCTACTCCTTCCTTAGAATAAATGTGGTGACTGCCTGTCGTTCGCTTCAACACCCAACCTTGACGCTCCACAATCTTGCAAAGCATCTTCCCCGAAATAGATTTCATACAGAAATCTCGACTAATTGCTTCTCAGGTTCAAGTACTTCTCGCTCACTTGCTACCTCTAACCATCCTTGAATCGCATCTTGTAGCATTTCAGTTAACTGTTCACGATTTTCTGCCCAAGTGTGACAGCCTGGTAACGCTGGAACAGAAGCACACCATACATCATCTTCTTGCCAGATTACTGCTTTGATTTTCATGGTTCATCCCCTTGACGAGCGTAATTAATCCTTTCTCTAAATATTGCTCTCTGATTAGATTGCTCCTGAGAATTTGAGGCACATTCACACCTGCAATTCAACTTCACGAACCTCAGCATCTTGCAGTCGATCTGCTTATCCTTTCAGTTGAATCAAATATCCGCAGCGATGCTCACCATTCACAAGCCAGTGAGTTCGCTCAACTTTACAGTCGGGAAGCGCGATCGCAAACATCTCTAACTCATGTCCGCATACACTCGGAAACGACTCGGCGATTTGCGCGATCGCACAGTTATATTCAGTCAGAATAAATCCACCCGTTTCAACAGTGTGACATTCTGCCATGTAGCCTTCTGAGACCCGCAGTTCGACTAATTTTGCCACTCGTTCTTCGAGAGAACCAGAACCGAGTCGATCGCGATATTCGATCGCTTTACGTTCCCATTGTTTCTGCAAGATCGATTTCATTTGATCTTTCGTGACCGTCTCTGCCAACGTCCCCAGCAGAGAAACGGCAAATTCGTCATAGCGATCGGGAAACTGCGATCGACCTTCTCGGCTCAGTTCGTACACATAATTCGGGCGACCCATTCCAGCCTGAATCTTTTTGTGAACAATTAAGCCTTCTGCTTCGAGTTCATTTAAGTGCCGTCGAATTCCTTGGGGCTTTAAATTTAATTGTTCTGCTAAATCTTGCGCGGTCGATTCGCCCTGCTTCAAAAGGTGACGCAGGATATCTTGTTTCGTCGAAGGCTGCTGAATCGTCGTCATCTCCTGCCTCAAGTCATCAATTCCTAACCGACTTTGACAACTCTAATGTTGCTAAAGTACTCTACAATAGGATTAAGCAACACGGAAGTTGTTTTAATTATAAACTGCTTCGTCCTGTTCTGGCTCGCTTTTCTCGATCGCGCAACGCAACACAGGTGTTGTTTTAGTAATAAGATCCTCTAAATGTACTGCTGATCTGACTCATGAACACTGACCCTCAAGCTACACAAGCATCAGACAAAAACCTTGAAGCGATGCGCCACTTTTCCGAGCAATATGCGAAGCGCACAGGCACGTATTTCTGTATCGATCCGGGCGTAACCGCCGTTGTGATCGAAGGACTCGCGAAGCATAAAGAAGACTTAGGATCTCCGCTCTGCCCCTGTCGTCACTACGAAGACAAAGAAGCAGAAGTCGCGGCGGCGTACTGGAATTGCCCCTGTGTCCCAATGCGAGAACGCAAAGAGTGTCACTGTATGTTGTTCCTCACGCCCGAAAACGATTTTGCCGGAGAGAAGCAAGACATTACCTTTGATGAGATTCGTAAAGCTACGAGTAACATCTAGGTCGCACCCAGGGGCGGTTTCGTCCCTCCTTAAAAAGATCCGATTCAGAGAACACGATCGACAAATTCAACCATGAGTGCAACTGTTCAAACGCTCGTTAACCAACCCTATAAATATGGATTCGTCACCAACATCGAATCCGATACGATCCCACGTGGATTGAGCGAAGATGTAGTTCGTTTGATTTCTGCGAAGAAAGAAGAGCCGGAATGGCTGCTGGACTTCCGGTTGCGCGCCTATCGGCAATGGTTGAAAATGACCGAGCCAGATTGGGCGGCGGTGGGATATCCCGCGATCGATTATCAAAACATCATTTACTACTCGGCTCCAAAAGTCAGCGAGAAGAAGAAAAGCCTTGATGAGGTTGACCCTGAATTGCTGGAGACGTTTGAGAAGCTTGGAATTCCACTCTCGGAGCAAAAACGGCTCAGTAATGTGGCAGTCGATGCGATTTTTGATAGTGTCTCTGTCGCCACGACATTTAAAGAGAAGCTGGCGAAAGATGGTGTGATCTTCTGCTCAATTTCAGAAGCCGTGCGCGAACATCCAGAGCTGGTGAAAAAATATCTGGGTAGCGTCGTCCCCGTTGGCGATAACTACTTTGCTGCATTGAATTCGGCAGTGTTCAGTGATGGCTCATTCGTCTTCATTCCGAAAGGCGTGAAATGTCCGATGGAGCTTTCGACCTACTTCCGCATCAATAATGGCGATTCGGGACAGTTTGAGCGCACCTTGATTGTGGCGGAAGAAAGCGCACAAGTCAGCTATCTCGAAGGCTGTACTGCACCGATGTACGATTCAAATCAGCTTCATGCAGCAGTTGTCGAATTAGTGGCGCTGGACGATGCGGATATTAAATATTCGACCGTTCAGAACTGGTATGCAGGAGACGCAGACGGGAAAGGCGGAATCTATAATTTCGTGACCAAGCGCGGATTGTGCCAAGGGAAGAATTCTAAGATTTCTTGGACACAGGTCGAAACTGGTTCTGCGATTACTTGGAAGTATCCAAGCTGTGTTTTAGTTGGGGATAATTCCGTTGGTGAGTTCTACTCGGTTGCTTTGACGAACAATCATCAGCAAGCCGACACCGGAACGAAGATGATTCACATCGGCAAGAATACGCGCAGCACGATCATCTCGAAAGGGATTTCGGCGGGTCAGTCGAAGAATAGCTATCGCGGTTTGGTGAAAATTTCACCGAAAGCAACTGGAGCGCGGAACTATTCGCAGTGTGATTCGATGCTGATTGGCGATCGCGCTCAGGCGAATACCTTCCCTTACATCCAGGTGCAGAATAATCAGGGCAAAGTCGAACACGAAGCCTCGACTTCTAAGATTGGCGAAGACCAGTTGTTTTACTTTGCTCAGCGCGGCATTTCTCCAGAAGACGCGATCTCAATGATGATTAGCGGCTTCTGTCAGGATGTCTTTAACCAATTGCCGATGGAGTTTGCAGTCGAAGCAGATAAGCTGCTCAGCCTCAAGCTTGAAGGGAGCGTGGGTTAAGAAAATCGATTCAGCAGAGTGAGATGAGCTTGCTCTGCTGAACTTTAGCGATCGAGGTTAGTCAAGTTTTGAAGCTCCTGATCGCGCCGAATATTAATTGGCATAGGGCACAGTTAGGAGGGAGCGAATGATTGTTGAAAATGGTGAAGTGATTCTGTCGGTTAAAAATCTCACGGCTGAGATTGATGGGACTCCGATTTTAAAAGGAATGAATCTCGAAATTAAAGCTGGTGAGACTCACGCGATTATGGGCCCGAATGGATCGGGGAAAAGTACGTTTTCTAAAATTTTGGCAGGACATCCCGCTTATACCGTAACGGGTGGAGAAGTTCTGTTTCGAGGAAAAGATTTATTCGAGCTTGAACCTCACGAACGCGCAAATTCTGGCGTATTTCTCGCGTTTCAGTATCCGCTTGAAATTCCAGGCGTAACGAATGTGGATTTCTTGCGAGTGTCTTACAATGCAAAGCGCAAACAGGAAGGCTTAGAAGAGCTAGATGCATTTGACTTTGACGATATCGTGCATTCTAAGCTTGAGCTATTGAAAATGGATGCAGGCTTTCTCACTCGCAGTGTTAACGAAGGATTTTCAGGCGGGGAGAAAAAGCGCAATGAAATCCTACAGATGGCTTTGTTAGAGCCGAAGTTAGGCATTTTGGATGAGATTGACTCTGGATTGGATATCGATGCGTTGAAAGTCGTTTCGCAGGGTGTCAATGCTCTTAAGACTTCAGAGAATGCAGTGCTAATGATTACGCACTATCAGCGGTTACTGAACTACATCACACCTGATTTTGTCCATGTGATGGCAGATGGGCGGATTCTCACAAGCGGCGGAAAAGAATTAGCGCTAGAGCTTGAAGAAAGAGGATACGACTGGGTTGTAGAAGGTGAAGCGGTAGGTGCATGATGATTGAAGTCTCAACCGTTCCCGAAGTTGGAAATTTAGGGACAGTCCCGAAAGTTGATCGGGCTGAATATCTCGCCAATTTGCTCAAACTGCGATCGAATCTTGCACCCGAATTGCAGGACATCCGCGATCGCGCTGCTGTGATTGTTCACGATCGAGCAATTCCCTCGACTCGTGATGAAGAATGGCGATTCACAGATTTATCTGGGTTACTTTCTCTCAGCTTAAAATCTGCTGAACCTGCAAGCTTAGGCTATCCGCAAATTGAAGCTTTTCTGCTGAAAGAAGCCGTGAATTCGCGCTTAGTCTTTGTCGATGGTGCTTTTGCTCCTGATCTTTCTGCGATAGACGACTTGCCGGATGGCGTTGTCGTGAGTAACTTCGCAAACGTTGCAGAATTTATTCCAGATATCAAAACTCATCTGGCAAAATTGCCCGGTGGAGAGGAAGTTTTCACTGCATTAAATACAGCAAATTTGAGTGATAGCGCGATCTCATTTATTCCGAAAAATCAGGACGTTGAAGCTCCGATTCATATTCTCTATGTTTCAACTCAAAGCGAAACGGCTCAATACCCAAGATGCTTAGTGGTTGCAGAAACAGGCAGCCGAGCAACAGTGGTTGAAGATTTTGTCACCTTAACTGAGGGCGCATACTTCACCAATACGGTTACGGAAATCGCGATCGCGGAAAACGCAGAAATTCGCCATACTAGAGTTCAGCGAGACAGCAATGCTGCGTTTCACATTGGCAAAACGGCTGTTTCTCAGGCAAGAGATTCTCGCTATTCCTGTACCGCAGTTCACTTCGGCGGCAAGGTGTCTCGACATAATCTAGAGATTTACCAGACCGGGGAGCAAACTGAAACAACGTTGAATAGCTTGACTGTGCTAGATGGCGATCGAGTTGGTGACACGCATAGCTTGCTTTCTCTGAGCAGACCTTATGGGATCGGAAATCAGGTGAATAAGACGATTGTTAGCGATCGCGCTCATGCTATTTTCAATGGCAAGGTTTTCGTTCCTCAAGCTGCCCAGCAAACCGATGCGAGACAGCTTAGCCGAAATTTACTGCTCTCTCCAAAAGCACGAGTTGATACTAAGCCACAGCTAGAAATTATTGCAGATAACGTGAAATGCGCTCATGGTGCGACTGTCAGCCAACTCGAAGAAGATGAAGTCTTTTACCTTCAGAGTCGAGGCATTGATCACGAATCGGCTCGGAAATTGTTGACCTATGCGTTTGCCATTGAAGTAATTGATCAAATTCCCGTTGAGTCTTTGCGCGATCAACTCGCTACGTTTATTCGTTCCCAACACACCTAACCATGACTTTCCTGCAAGAAAAAACCCTCGCTGCTCAAGTGCGATCGGACTTTCCGATTCTAAATGAGCGTGTTCATGATAAGCCGTTAGTCTATCTCGACAATGCCGCGACTTCACAAAAGCCGATCGCGGTTCTCGATGCGTTGCGTCATTACTACGAGCATGACAATGCAAACGTTCATCGTGGCGCACATACGCTGAGTGCGAGAGCGACTGATGCTTATGAAGGCGCGCGCGATAAGGTAGTAGCGTTTGTAAATGCAGCATCCCGGCAAGAGATTGTTTACACGCGCAATGCAAGTGAAGCAATCAATATCGTGGCGTATGCTTGGGGTTTGAATAACTTGCAGGCAGGTGATGAAATCATTCTGACGGTGATGGAGCATCATAGTAACCTTGTGCCTTGGCAACTCATTGCTGCGAGAACAGGTGCTGTGATTAAGCATGTCCAACTGAATGAAGAAGAGGGCTTTGATTTTGAGCATTTCAAATCATTGCTGTCTGAGAAGACTAAGCTGGTTTCAGTTGTGTATGTCTCGAATACGTTGGGATGCATTAATCCGGTTCATGAGATTTGTGCAGAAGCTCACAAAGTTGGGGCGAGAGTTTTAATTGATGCATGTCAGGCTGTGCCGCATATGCAAGTTGACGTGCAAGCGATCGATTGTGATTGGCTCGTCGCATCGGGGCATAAAATGTGTGCACCGACTGGGATCGGATTCTTGTATGGCAAGTTAGACGTTCTGCGATCGATGCCTCCGTTCTTCGGCGGCGGTGAAATGATTGCAGATGTGTACTTAGATCATTCGACTTATGCAGATTTGCCGCATAAGTTTGAGGCGGGAACTCCGGCGATTGCAGAAGCGATCGCTTTAGGTGCAGCCGTTGATTACTTAACGAACATTGGCATGGATAAGATTCATGCTTACGAAGAAGAGTTAACAGCGCATCTATTCCAACGGTTGGCTGAGATTCCGAATCTGCGGATTTATGGAACTAAGCCAGATGCACGGGGTCGAGGCAGAGCGGCTTTAGCATCCTTTACGGCTGGAGAATTGCATCCTCACGACCTTTCGACTCTGCTCGATCACGAAGGCATTGCGATTCGATCCGGGCATCATTGCACACAGCCTTTGCATCGATTGTTGAATGCTCCTGGATCAGCGCGAGCTAGCTTGTATTTTTACAATACTCACGAAGAGATTGATCAGTTTATTGAAGCGTTGAAAAGCACGATCGAGTTTTTCAGCGGAATGATGAACTAGAACGCAAGAATGATTGAAAAAATAAGGGTGTCGAGCTTTTCTTTGAGCCGACACCCTTATTTTTATCTCCAAGGCTGCTTCAACTTAATTGCACGAAAACACCGCCGCGTTGAATACCCGATCGATTGCCATAGTTACTAATCGTCAGTGATTTCAAGTGCTCAAAAATCGATCCACCTGCTAATTCAGCAATTTTCAAAATCGGCAATTGCTTCTCTAAAATCGGCTGTGCTGCATCCCAATCGATATAGAGATAACCCGTGTTCGTTTTTTGTAATCCAGCGATCGCGTTTGTGAATTCTTTACTGTTAGCGAGTGTATCGTCCTTCGCGCTCAAGATAGCATTCATTGCATTGATAGACGTTGCGAAAATTTCGTATTTCCCGATCGTAGTATGTACCCCAACCACATCTGCTTCAATTTTCTGCGTTGCTTTGCCTGAAGAGAACTTTGTCCAAACCGAAACAGGCTGATTACCAACGTCGATCGTGCCTGTACTGATTCTTTGAGCTTTGGCTAATTCGTCTAAATGCGCGATCGCGCTTTCTGCACCTTCTGTCTTCTCTGCCACAAACACCCAGTCGGAATCTGGAATCAAAGCCAGCGCGTACTCTCCAGTCACCCAACTAAAAATATCTTTCGGTAAATTGAGGTTCCATCGCTGACCTAAAGTATCAACCGGAGAATTAACTAGCTTTGTCAAGCTGCTCTCGCTTGAAAGTCCTGACCATAAATGATTGAGGTTGATCCCAGAAGCAGAAATTGACGCGATCGTAGGAATGTAATTTAATGCTCCAACTGTTTTATCGCTCAATTTAGATGTCTCACCGTCTCGCACGATCGCGGTTTCTGCAACTAATCCTTTGCGATCCAAGCTCAGCGAAATTGCAGCCGTGGAAGCAGTTGGAGGTTCTTTACCGTTGAGCTTTGCAAGTTCAGGCAAATTTGCAAACACAACTCCAATTCGTCCGCGATCGAGCGCCGCGAGTGCTGCCTGATACTGACTCGAATGTTCTAAGTTCAATTCCGCCGCTTGCACATTATTAATCGCATCCCGCAATACTTTCGGACTATTGGCAAACAGAACATACTGGCGACCCACAACCGCACTTGCAACCGTTATTGGAACCGACTCTGATTCAATCTTGCCGTAAATAATTTTTGTGCCTTGATACGCATCGAATACTAATTCAGTTCCAGCAATTGCCCGTTTCTGCCAAAACAATTGCAGGAATTCTCGCGATCGCTCAGTATCTTTCGTCGCTAAAGCCAGTAAATATCCAGCTTCTTTGCCGTTTGTCTCATCTCGATCGATATCCAGCGTGGTAATCGCAGCCGTCACTTCATTGCCTAACCAAGGCTGCACATCTCGCTTGTAGTTCAGTTCCGAACTTCCTAAAACTCCTTGTTTGAATTGTTCAAATTCGGCGCGTGTTGCGGCTCGATCTCCTGGTTTTGCGGACAATTGACGCAATGTTTCTAACTGATCTGGATTCACCAAGAGCGATGCCAGTACTGGAGCTTGTTTCGGAACAAACATCGCAGCAGTCGGTGCATTTAGCCGACTGCCCTGGAATAAGCTAAGTGGACTTTGAGCAAAAATCCAGACAAAGCTAACGACTCCAATCACTAAGAGAACGCCAGCGATCGCAAAAACAAGGTTTTGAAAAGAACGGAACTTCATAAGCAATACAAGAGGCGCAAGTCACCAGACCTATTATCTAGGACGTAGGCAAACTTGCAATCGAGACTGCTGAATTTCGTTACTTTTCATTCATTTGCTGTTTTTAATGGAACGATCGCTTCACGGCACAAAGCGATCGCATTTCTTACACTCGCGATCGCACTTCTAGAGACTGTGGAGACACCCGAAAGAACGTCGCTAACTGTTGCACTTGAAGCTTCGAGGGTTGAACTGCACCGCTTAAAATCCCATCTACGATCGATTCATCTTCCAAAATCGGCACTAGATCTTGAGGCAGCAAATTCATCTCCGTCATCAGCGACTTAAGCAATGCAAGTCCCGTCAGCCTTGGAAAAACTTCCGTCCTTTCCTCATACTCATAAACTAGCGTCCCTAAAACCTTGAGATAATCCTGATCATCCTGCGTCAAAGGACTGCGATCCAGAATCGCATTAATTCGAGCTTGCGTTGCTAATAGTTCCGCATCATCAGTAATCGGACGAGGAGGAAACGCATTAATCAATTGCATATAATAACTACTCGGCATCTTCAAACCAGTCGTCATTTTTCCAATCCTCCTTGTCGTATTCTGCATGAGTCAGAACTGCTCGAATAAAAATGATCTGAAACCGATAATCCAAGTACGTGATTAATCGATAATTGTTACCACCAATATTAAAGACGATAAAATTTCCGACTAAATCCGCAGAAGGAAACACCTCTCTGACTTGAACAAAAGTATCAAACGAGTTCGACACCACACGCTCATACCAAGTTAGCAAACTGGTCTGAGCATTCGCGTGTTTCTCCCAAAACTTTCTCAGGGTGCTTCGACTAATGACTCGCATAGAAATTGAGCTAGGTCAGAGCATTCTTTAATCGATCGAACATTCGTACATTTTCATCCGGTGTTCCGATCGTAATCCGCAACCCGCCACCTGTATGCCGAATAATCGTTCCTTGCTGTCTCAATTGTTCAGTTAATTGCTCTAAATCATGACTCGATCGCGCGTAAATAAAGTTTGCTGCACTCTGCCAAAGTTGCAGATTTGGCAGTTGTTCGAGTTTTTGATAAACGATCGCTCTTTGTTCTAAAATTTCTGACACAACTGCTAAAAGCGAATCCCGTTCTGCCAAAGCCAACCGCGCCGCAGCGATCGAGAAACTGGGCAAATTGAACGGTAAACGCATTTTCTCTAACGCTTCAATCATTTCAGGATGCGCGATCGCATATCCAACCCGATGCGCTGCTAATCGAAATGCTTTAGAAAACGTTCTCAAAATGATCCAATTCGGGTGTTCCAGCAATTGATCCGCCAAAGTCGTCTGGCTAAATTCAAAATAAGCCTCATCAATCACAACTAGAATGTTTTGCGGCAGACTTTTTAACCAGGCAATTTCGGCAGAAGTCAGCGCATTTCCTGTCGGCGAATTCGGATGAACAACAAAAACAACACGAATTGCTTGAGTATCGATCGCATTCTGAGCAGCTTGCAAATCAATCTCAAAATTCTCAGAAGAACGATCCACACTCACCACTGGAATTCCCAAAGTCTTCGCCAAAATTCCATACATGGAGAACGTCGGATTGGCAACGAGAATCGACCCTTCGCCATTCAAACAAGTACACATCAGAATCGAGCGAATCAATTCATCTGAGCCGTTGCCCACTGAAATATTTGAGTTGGTGAATTGCGTTCCAGCGTATTGCGCGATCGCATCTTTCAGCGCTAAATATCCGCCATCTGGATATCGATTGGACTCGATTTCATTTTGCCAAGTCCAGGCTAATTTTTGCTTGAGTTCATCCGGGAGATCGTATGGATTTTCATTCACATCTAAGCGATCGGGATGATCCAGATGTGAATTATCTGTATGCTGCGTGTTGTATGCCGCAAATTCAGCCAGATCGGAGCGAATGAACTCAAGCATGATCAAAAAATTAAAGAGTTTGGCAGAGATCTGAGTCTATCAAACTCTTTAAAGCCTGAGACGAGAAGGAACTAGAACAATTAATTAATGGTCGATCGCTTTCCTCTCTGCAATTCGCAACTTCGCCGATCGAGATCTGACATTCTCCCGAATCTCATCCTCCTGGGCAATAATCGGCTTCTTTGTGAGTACTGTCAAAAGTTCCGACTCTTTCAGTCGATGCTTAACGATCCGATCTTCCAAACTATGAAAACTAATAATTGCAATCCGCCCGCCTGGTTTTAGCCACATCGGAGCTTTCGCAATCAACGTCTCCAACACCTCAAGTTCTCGATTCACTGCAATTCGCAATCCTTGAAACACGCGAGTTGCCGGATGAATTCGACCATATCGATATTGCTTAGGAACGGAGTGTGCGATCGCATCCGCTAATTCCGTCGTCGTCTTAAACGGTCGCTGTTCGACAATTCGCTTGGCAATTCGCCGCGACAGTCTCTCCTCGCCATAGGTGTAAAAAATATCAGCCAGCTTCGACTCTTCCCAATGATTCACAATCTCAGCAGCTGTCAACTCCTGCCTGCGATCCATCCGCATATCGAGTGCCGCTTCCTGCCGAAAACTAAACCCGCGATCGGCCACATCCAGCTGAACCGAACTCACACCCAAATCCGCCAAAATTCCATCAAATCGTGTATCACCGGGATCAAATTCTGAGAAATTTTCGTGATAGAACGTAACACGATCGCCTAATTTCGCTTTTGCTGCCGCGATCGCAGTTTCATCTTGGTCGATCGCGCTTAACCGCACCTGATCCGCTGCCGCCAAAATCAACGCACTATGCCCACCACCACCAACCGTTGCATCCAAATAATGTCCACCGCTTTGAATCGCCAAACCTTCGATCACTTCGCGACTCAAAACTGGAATATGGTGAAAATCTAAAGTCATGAAAAAAAGGGCGATCACTGCGCCATCGACTTAATTCTATCCGGGTCTAAGTGTAAATTGAATCCTGACAAAATTGATTCCAAACCGCACGAAGAGGCATGATTCTCTATAATTAAAAAAGTGCAACAAGCGCCCAAAAGCCCGAAATCTAAGCTTTTCCCAAAATCTGTGAATCGAGAGGCAGAACACCGATGGCAATGATCGAAACCAAAACAGAACCCATGGTTCTCAACATGGGTCCGCATCACCCCTCCATGCACGGGGTAATGCGCTTAATCGTCACGCTCGACGGCGAGAACGTGGTCGATTGCGAACCTGTCATTGGCTATCTCCATCGCGGTATGGAGAAAATCGCCGAAAACCGTACCAATATTATGTTCGTGCCTTATGTCAGTCGTTGGGACTACGCGGCAGGCATGTTCAACGAAGCCATCACGGTCAATGCTCCCGAACAACTCGCAGGGATCCCCGTTCCGAAACGCGCCAGCTACATCCGGATGATCATGCTGGAATTGAACCGGATTGCGAACCACTTACTGTGGCTTGGCCCGTTCATGGCAGATGTCGGCGCACAAACACCTTTCTTCTACATCTTCCGCGAACGCGAACTGATCTACGACCTGTGGGAAGCAGCAACAGGCTACCGCATGGTCAACCACAACTATTTTAGAATCGGCGGTGTTGCTGCGGATCTGCCGTACGGTTGGGTGGATAAGTGCTTAGACTTCTGCGACTATTTCATGCCGAAAGTCGATGAATACGAGAAGCTGATTACTGATAATCCAATCTTCCGTCGTCGCGTCGATGGTATCGGAGTCATCACCCGTGAAGATGCTATTAACTGGAGCTTATCCGGTCCAATGCTGCGCGCTTCTGGCGTGAACTGGGACTTGCGGAAAGTTGACAAATACGAGCGCTATGACGAGCTAGATTGGGATGTGCATTGGGAAACCGCAGGAGATTGCTTTGCGCGTTACCTAGTGCGGATTCGCGAAATGCGTGAGTCCGTCAAAATCATCAGACAAGCAATTAAAGGCTTGCCAGGTGGACCATTTGAGAATTTGGAAGCGAAGCGGATGCTCGAAGGTCCCAAATCTGACTGGAATGGACCCGATTATCAATTCATTGGTAAAAAGATCGCACCGACGTTCAAGATCCCCAAAGGAGAACACTACGTTCGACTCGAAAGCGGCAAAGGCGAATTGGGTGTCTTCATCATGGGAGAGGATCATATCTTCCCGTGGCGCTTCAAAGTTCGGGCAGCAGACTTCAACAACGTCCAGATTCTCCCCTACTTGGTCAAGGGCATGAAGGTGGCAGATATCGTTACGATTCTCGGTAGTATCGACATCATTATGGGATCAGTCGATCGCTAAACTCCTTGCCCAGACCTCATCAACTCCAGGCAGGTAACGAACCTGCCTTTTTTGTTGCATTCTGTATCGCGTTTGATAAAACACAACATGATGTCCTCAAATGCTTCATTTTAAGCTAGTATGAGTTGCGGCTAGATTTTAAGCTTTCAATAAACTTTTTTTAATCTCGTTCTGTGCTCACACGGAGGCAACCCAAAATCAGTTTCCGTCAACAGCTCAGTGCTGGATATTGTTTGAGAAGCGTGACTTTATTTTCGTCTGTCTACGGATATTCCTGCTAGAGACTCAGCTAGTGCGTATGCTGGAGTAGCTTTCAGGGATGTATTTCAGGCGATTCTATGGCTCGCAGCACTCTAATGAGTTCAAGGATTCGATCGAGGAGTTTCGTAGAATTTGTAGCGTATCTGAATTAACAATCTATACTTCTGTGAGAGCGTTTGGCTATTCGACTAAAGTAGGAGATTCTTCTACTTTGCCTACTCTGCTGTGAAATGGTGCTCCATTCTAGCCACTCGTCCGCCAATTTCAGCAATAACACTGAGCGAATGCACGGACAGACGCTCTTGCAGCAAAAAGATTGACTTTTTTCAACTTAGACGCTATCAATAGTATGTGAACTGAAGCGCGACCCCTAGATGTAGCGTTTCTCTCCAAAACCGGATCTTAAGCTTAATTCGAGTGATTGTTCATTTCTTGTAACGCCCTTATTCTCCACGGTTGAATTATGAAGTACCAAGAGCAGCTAACTCCCTGGGTTGTATATCAGTTGACTTCTGACCTCCAACGTCAGGTTGTCATTCGGTTCCGTCGTCGTAACGATGCAGATTCGTATTTGAAGGTTCTGACTCAGACCCGTCCAAACGCGAAGTTCATCGTAGCATTTGATGCTCCGCAGGCTACAACGAATGTCGCAGCAGAAGAACCTGCTTTGGCAAAAGCGTAAACCCTAGGCGGAGTGTGGTGCAGTTTTTGATTTTTAGTGGACGTGCATCCCTCCTTCCTGAATCCTAGATTTCAGTTTAGATAGCGATTTAGTACAGATACTCTACTGTAGCCAGCTAAAAAATGCAATAGAGTGAAAGACGATCGTTTCTAGTATTCAGGTGAATTGTGTTTGCTCAGGACAATCAATCTTTGGACGAGTCGAGTCCTCTTTACAATTTAATATCGCAGCGAATTCGCGGATGTTCACGGTTAACGTTTGCCGAATTTATGGATCTTGCGCTGTATTGCCCGCAATTGGGCTATTACACGCGACAGCGCGAGAAAATTGGGGCGAAGGGTGATTTTTTCACTTCGTCCCATTTGTCTTTTGATTTTGGGGAATTGCTGGCGGAACAGTTGATCGACATGTGGCAGGTCTTGGGTCAGCCGAATCCATTCACTGTGGTAGAAATGGGTGCGGGTCAAGGATTGCTGGCTGTGGATATTTTGCGATATCTGGAGCGCCGAGATTTAGATTGTTTTTCTGCGCTATCTTATTTAATCCTTGAGAAGTCGGCAGCCCATGTGATTGAACAGCGGCAGCGATTAGGACGTTGGATTGAAAAAGGCGCACGTATTGATTGGACGACGATCGAGAATATTCCAGAATCGTCGATCGTAGGATGTTTTTTTTCTAACGAATTAGTCGATGCCTTGCCGGTGCATTTGGTGACGGTTCAAAACCATCAACTGAAAGAAATTTATGTTGAACTGATCGACAACAGATTCAGTGAAACGATCGCTGAGCTGTCAAGCGAGAGAATCACGAAGTATTTTGATTTTGTGGGCGTTGATGTTTCTCGCTATGCAGAAGGATATCGAACCGAAGTCAATTTAGCTGCGCTCGATTGGATGGATGCGATCGCGAAACGGCTGAAATCTGGATTCATTTTAACCATTGACTATGGATATTCAGCGACGCGGTATTACAATCCCATGCGATCGGGGGGAACATTGCAATGCTACTACCAACACGGCCACCACAATGATCCCTATATATATGTGGGAGAACAAGATATTACGGCTCATGTGAATTTCACAGCGCTGCAATTACAGGGAGAATTGTCAGGATTGCAGACTGTGGGATTGACTCAGCAGGGATTATTTTTAATGGCTTTGGGCTTGGGCGATCGATTATCGCAATTGACTCTCACCGAACCGACCAGTAGCGAGGATTTACAAAATCGATTGCAGCGCCGCGACGCATTGCATCAACTGATGAATCCAATGGGATTAGGTGGATTTGAGGTTTTGATTCAGAGCAAAGGGCTAAATGCAGACATCAAGCTAAAAGGGCTAACCCACGATTGAGCCGAATCACCTGTAAGTGTAGGAAATCATTTAGGATAAATCCTCCATCCTCACTGATTCAGCGAGGATAGAGGATCAGAGTCTGTACTCAGAAAAATCAACTCAATCTAGAAATTCATAGATGGGTGCTGCAAATCAACCGCGAAATTTCAATTGCAGCATTGAACAGGAGTGAACAATTCACCCATCCGAATGTCCTAAACTTCTAATTTCCTGCAATTCTGTCTCGAACTTCAAGGCGAACGGGAGCAACGCCGCTTTGAACTAATCCGAGCACACGAGCCGCACCTGCGGACAAATCAATCACGCGACCACCGGAGAACGGTCCACGATCGTTAATCCGCACTGTCACTGTTCGACCATTGTCTAAATTGGTTACTTGCACCAGCGTACCAAAGGGCAAAGTTCGATGAGCTGCGGTCATCGCGTTCTGATTGAACACTTCACCACTCGCGCTCATATTGCCGTGAAAGCCAGGTCCATACCAAGACGCCATCCCCTGAGAGCGGAACCGAATGGGACCGAGAGCCACTTCTTGAGGAGCACGTTGCGGACGATTCGACACTTGGCGCAGGGGTTCTGCATTTCCAAGCAATCGGCGGAGACGATTTGCAACCTGGAGCGCATCTTGCTCAGGATCGCGCGTTGAGTTTGGCAGAATCGTTTCTGGATCGACCGCGACGATCGTTTTTTTATTTGCCTCGATCACAAATCGATCGCCGGACTTTTGTTCGTTCCATCGGACAGTGATTTGATCTGCGTTAATACCGTCACGGTGGAGTTGGTTTAATTTTGCTGCGATCTCAGTGGCTCTTCTAACTGGATCAGCAGAGGAATTCTGGCGCGATGGAGTGCGAGTATCAACTTGGGAATTAGACGCACCGTATTTCAGTTTCGCGGCTTGGGTAGAGGAGTCAGCAACCTCACCGACTTTCACTTCGTCTGAGGAAATCCGGGACTGACCTAAAAACGTAACAACGGGAATATTACGGACATAGAGGGTGGCGGCTTTACGCCCAGAGATTTCGTGCGAATGGATTTTCGCGATCGATTCCTGGCTTTGGGGGGTCAGCTGTTCACCGACTTTTTGTTCTTCGCCCATCTTCACCACGGTTGGAGAAGACGGTCGGGGAGCCTCAGTAGACTCTTTCGATCCTTGGCTGGCTGCCTGGGTGGACTCCGCAAGGGCGGCGGTCACACCGACCGTACTGGAACACAGTAACGCGGCAGTCAATCCGCTAATCAATTTTTGGTTCATACATCCTATATGAGATTCACTTCAAACCTTGAGTCCGAGATGTGGCGGTCTGCCAACTGACACAACTTAAGCTGTGCTAACTCGTACTCGCTCCGTGTTCACTCCTGAGTTCAGAACTGCAACAGACTAGCATGAAGTTTTTACCCAGGGGATCAGGGTGCTATCAGTGCGAAATGAAACTTCATATTAGCTTCAAATTCTGACAAAAGACGAAGGTCTTGCATACAAAGGCTTTTAGGGATTTATAGGCAGGCTGAGGATTTTTCAGCTTCACGATAACTTTACGATAACTTCATACATTTTGTGAGGTATGCTGTTGTTTTGCAGATTCACGCGCAGGTTCATGGATTACCGGGAAGCAGGAGTTGATGTTGAAGCAGGACGGGCGTTTGTTGATCGCATTCGCGATTCTGTCAAGCGTACTTATCGTTCTGAGGTTTTAGGAGGCTTAGGTGGATTCAGCGGGTTATTTCAATTACCGTCTGGATATCAAGAGCCGATCTTAGTTTCAGGAACGGACGGAGTTGGGACGAAGCTAAAATTGGCACATCAACTCGATGTTCACAATACGGTTGGCATTGACTTAGTGGCGATGTGTGTGAACGATGTGTTGACCTGTGGAGCCGAACCATTATTTTTCCTCGATTATGTGGCGACGGGAAAATTGCTACCGGATCAGCTTGCCGATGTCGTGGATGGAATTGCCCAAGGGTGTGAGTTGTCAGGATGTGCCCTGATGGGGGGCGAGACGGCGGAGATGCCCGGTTTTTACCAGCCGAATGAGTATGATTTGGCTGGATTTTGTGTTGGCATTGTTGAAAAGAGCCGAATTTTAGATGGCTCGCGTGTGAAAGTTGGCGATGTCGCGATCGGGCTTGCGAGTTCAGGCGTTCATAGCAATGGGTTTAGTTTGGTACGGAAAATCGTCGTCGATCGTGGATTTGATTGGAGCGATCGACCGAGTGATTTGGGCGGTGCGACTTTAGGTGAAGTTTTACTCACACCGACTCAGCTTTATGTCAAACCGATCTTGGCAGCATTGAAAGCCGGAATTGAGATTCATGGCATGGCGCACATTACGGGAGGCGGTTTGCCAGAGAATTTGCCGCGCTGTTTAGCGCCCAATCAAACGGTTGAAATTGATCCCCATGCTTGGGAAATTTTACCGATTTTTCATTGGTTAGCGAGTCAGGGCAATGTTGCACCCAATGCCATGTTTAATACTTTTAATATGGGGATTGGTTATGTTGTGATTGTTCCAGAAGAAAGTGTCGATCGTACTTTGGAATTTTTCACAACTCACGAGTTGAAACCATCAAGAATTGGAACAGTCGTTCCAGGTTCGGGTGAATTATTAGGATTACCGGAATAACGTGCCAAAAGCGAGAAAACAGTTTGGGCAACATTGGCTAAAGAGTGAGAAAGCTTTAGCCAAAATTGTCAGTGCCGCTGAATTGAACGAAAGCGATCGCGTTTTAGAAATTGGGCCAGGAACGGGGATTTTAACGCGGCAATTATTATCGCAAGCTCAGGCAGTCGTTGCGGTTGAAATTGATCGAGATTTGTGCCCGATTTTAGTTCAAAAGTTTGGGCAATTTGAGAATTTCGTCTTACTTCAAGGCGATTTTCTCACACTCGATATTGATGAATTATTAGAGCCTTTTCCAGCATTTCAGCAGCCTCGAAAAGTCGTTGCTAATATTCCGTATAACATTACAGGTCCAATTCTCGAAAAGTTGCTAGGTACGATCGCGGCTCCGAATCCGCAGCCTTTTGAATCGATCGTCTTGCTGCTTCAAAAAGAAGTGGCATTAAGAATTTGCGGGAATCCCAATTCGAGTCATTACGGAGCATTATCGATTCGGGTGCAGTATTTGGCAGATGCAGAATTTATCTGTGATGTGCCAGCAAAGGCATTTTCACCTCCTCCGAAAGTCGATTCGGCAGTGATTCGTCTGAAGCCAAGAGCGATCGAGCTTCCTGCAAATGATCCGAGAAAATTAGAGACGCTTGTGAAACTAGGATTTGCAAGTCGGCGGAAAATGCTGCGGAACAATTTGAAGAGCTTAATTGAGGTTGAAGAGTTGAATCAATTGCTTGAGCGTTTGAATCTCAATCCTCAAGCAAGAGCCGAAGATTTGAGCGTGGAAGAATGGGTGACATTGAGCAATGCCTTTGTTAGTTGATATTTGTCCCTAGCGAACGGCTTGAATTTCGCTCAACCTGGCAAGAAATTTGATAGCAGATCTCTCATGTTGAGCGAAGCCAAAATACAACTCACTCGTAAATTGATCTCACTTAATGATTTACTGCCCACACGTGCGCTCATAGTAACCGTGCACATCTTCATCGATGCAACGTTTCTTTTTCTTGTCATATCTTCGGCAGTATTTTTTCTCGCGCCAAACGTTTCGAGCGCTGCGATTTTGCTCGATCGTTCTTTCTTCAAATGAGGCTGTAAACCCGCCTGATTCAAGTACCTGATTTCCCCGTTTGATTTCGTATTCAAACTGATTTTCTCCAGGGCGTACAGCTAGAAATCGACCTTTATGCTCATCCCCAAATCGGATATCAAAATCTTCTGAAACATCTCCGTTGAAATATTCTCGATCGGTAAACGGTTTCGTCTCTCCCGGAAATCCAAACGTCACATTTCTAATGACTGCCCGAAGTTCTGGGGCAGGGCGAGTTGTCTTTGAGTAAAATCGCGATCGCGCAGAAGCCACTTGTTCGCCGGGACATTCACCTGTGTAGCGAATTCCGACGAGTGGAACGGTTGCTTGACCAGTATTGCCAACACTTCGACCTGAAAAGAGAAATCCAACCATGGGCAGATCTTGGGCATACCCTGACGTTACGGCAACCATTAGTCCAATCACTGCGAATCCAAATAGACCAAGCACTTTTTTCAGGAATGTTGTTTTCATTGTTCTACGTAAATCAAGATGACTGCTGTTGCGATTGCTTCTGTTTTCAACTGTTTGGGAGAGTTTACGGAAACACCCGTAAAAAATTATTGGTATGAAGGTGTCCCTACAATCCCGATAATGGTATAGGTCTGACTCAGCGAATCTTATGCGATCGTATTCTCTTGTTGCTCCCGCTAAAATTAATCTCTATCTGCAAATTGTGGGCGATCGCCCCGATGGCTTCCATGAACTCGTCATGGTGCTGCAAAGCATTGAACTGGCGGATTTAGTCACGGTTCGCGCGATCGGCACGGATCAAATTCGGGTTCACTGCGATAATCCGGCAGTTCCGGTCGATCAAACAAATTTGGCATACCGAGCCGCAGAATTGATGATGCAAGAATTTCCTGAAATGGCTGCTCGATTCGGCGGTGTGGAAATTGATTTGCAGAAGCGGATTCCGATGGGGGCAGGCTTGGCAGGCGGATCGAGTAATGCGGCTGCGGTCTTGGTTGGAATTGATCTGATGTGGAATTTGGGGTTAACGCAGTGGGAACTGCAAGAACTTAGCGCCAGACTCGGATCGGATATTCCATTTTGCATTTCAGGCGGGACAGCCTTGGCTACGGGACGAGGAGAGCAGCTTGCACCGCTGACCAGTTTGGATCATCTCTATGTTGTTTTAGCCAAATATCGGGATCTGCCTGTTTCGACCCCTTGGGCGTATAAAACCTATCGGCAAAAGTTTGGTGGCACTTATCCAAAATCGCCATCAGAGATTGAAGCGAAGAAAGCGCGATCGAGAGAAATGCTCAATGCGATCGCTCATCACGATTTCAAACAAATCGGACAACACTTGTACAACGATTTGGAATTGGTCGTGTTACCAGAATTCGAGAAGATTCAACAGCTTCGAGATCAGTTCGCGAAGTTTAATCCGATTGGAACGATGATGTCTGGATCGGGATCGACGGTATTTGCTTTGGCGGAGTCGCGATCGCAAGCAGAAGAAATTCGAGAAAGAATGCGATCGAGCATTCCTGATGCGGATTTAGATCTTTGGGTGACGAAATTAAGCCAGTGTGGTGTGCATTTAGCGAATTCTTAATCTACGCGATTCAGACAGCGCATTGAAGTCTTGGGCAAGTTCTTGAAGAAATTGATGCTTTAAATTCATGCGACGAGCAATCGAGATTTGTTGCCGTTGGCTTTCTCTAAGAGCCATTGGTTTTACAACTGTTCAAATTGATCGATTAATGTTTGGATTAGACTCGCAGAAGCACGGAAGGTTGTTTGTTGCAGTCGAGAAATCGCAGTTGGGAAATCAATTTTTCCTTGTTGACCTGCTTTGACTAAGATGCCTAAAACTCCTACGATCGCTAAGCCTCTTTGTGTCGCAACCGCTCTTGCAGCTTGATCGTCAAGGAGAATTAAGTCGGCTTGCAGTTCTTCAGCTAATACGATCGCGTCTCGTTCTCCTGGGTCAAGTGCATCAGCGGACAGAGTGTTTGAGGTTGTAACTGCTCTGATTTCTAACCAGCTTGGAGGTTGGGCGATCCAGGCTTGAACAATTGCAGGAGATTTGGGGGCGGCTAATTCATCTCGAATGATTTCGGGAATTACGATGCGATCGTACAACTCTGGGAGTAAGTCAATCAAATCAATCAGTAAGAGATAGCAAAGAGGGGAAGTGTCAGAGATAACGATCATGGTGTAGCTAGATTACCTTCTGATTGAAGGGTTTCTAGCGTGTCTAGATCCTTCTTTAAATCAGACAGATCGTAATTGAGATCAACAGCTCGCTGCTTGAAGAAAGCATCAAGTTCCAACCGCGTTGAAAATCCAAGGAGTTCTCTCGCTTTACCTGAGCTAATCCATGCGTTTCGATAAGCTTCAATAACGCAAAGTTCGAGCATCTTTCGCTCTAAATTTCCTGGGTTGGTTTGTAGCTGATTTCCCAGGATGTCAGGAATCTCGATCGTAATTTGCATTGTTTTATCCAAGATAAATAACTTTCGATCTCGCTCTTGTGAATAAATTACTTATACAGGTTTGGCAAGCATGGAAACAAACGATCACGTTTTACAAGTTGATTTCATTATCGCTTACGGTCAGCATTCGGGATTCGATCGCAGTCTTTAAAAAAGTGAGCTTTCAGGATTCTGATTGCAAGGTAGATGAAGTCCAATTGTTATCAATAAACGACGTAGATTCATAGCACCAAGGCAGCGGAAACTCGTTCAGACTCAGGAGGCATAAGGCTCTACACAAAATTGTTGATTTAGGATTGGGACATCAATGTTTCTAAGTTTGGCAAGTTGGATGAGAGCTTCTAGCTGATCGACGTTCTGCTGTTCTAGCCGATCGGCGTAAGTGATGTATTCTTGTTGCTCGGTTTCAGTGAGTAGAGCTTGTTCGCTGCGATCGCGTAATTCATTGAGTCGTTGCTGCTCGTGTGGAGGGAGCCGACGTTGAATAATTTCGATGAGTGCTGTTTCATCAGTTGAACTGAGCGATTCGAGCCAGTGAACGACATCATTGAGCCGTTCGGGTGGCAATTGTTGAATGAGTTCGATCGCTCTTTGGCGAATGTCAGTGTGAGTCATGATTGAGTGTCTCACGGGGTTTTCTCATTTTAACGACGATCACCGTTTTCTATTCATCCTGGAAAGTGAGCATTCGAGATTCGATCTCTTCCCACACCTGCGGCGACACTCGCAAGGCAGCTTCTTTGCAGCGAATCATCAGTTCGTTGGCGTAGAGGTAGTTTTCGAGGGATTGCAGTTCGTCTCTTGATAATTCGAGCCATTCAGGATTGATATGGAGAGCGGTGTACCAGGTTTGTCGGATACGATCGGCAAAATCTCGTCGCACTTCAACAGGTGCATCATCATTTGGAATAGATTCTCTCATTGCTTCCAATTGACTGATCAAAGCTTGGAAATCAACAGAGGTAAAGATTTTAGCGAGGGCGCGGTCGCGGTCGAGGGCGAGGGCGAGGTCGAGGGCGCGGTCGAGGGCGCGGTCGAGGTCGAGGGCGCGGTCGAGGTCGAGGGCGCGGGCGCGGTCGAGGTCGAGGGCGCGGTCGAGGGCGCGGTCGAGGGCGCGGTCGAGGTCGAGGGCGCGGTCGAGGGCGCGGTCGAGGTCGAGGGCGCGGTCGAGGTCGAGGGCGCGGGCGCGGTCGAGGTCGAGGGCGCGGTCGAGGGCGCGGTCGAGGGCGCGGTCGAGGTCGAGGGCGCGGTCGAGGGCGCGGTCGAGGTCGAGGGCGCGGTCGAGGTCGAGGGCGCGGGCATAGAAAAGAGCAACGCTTCTCTTAGCTGCTGGCTTGAAACCACCTTCTGATCCAGCCGTTATCGTATCCATCCATTTGATCAACCCTTTAAGTTTCTCTGTTTGGATTAATGCTTGTGCTTTGGACTCCATTAGGTTTAGAAGGGCATCTGCATTTCTCATCAGACCTGATACCAGAAAGAAAACCTCACGCCAGCGTCTATCCGTTAAATGATTCGTGACCAGAGTTTCTAATTGCTGCTCATCCACAATGTATTGAGCAGTGAGATACTCCTGAAAAGTTAGATGTGAGAATGAGTAGGTGTCACTTGCCCGCTCTACTAAAATTCCTTGCTGCACTTGGATCGCAAACAGTACTTTTTCTGCATCAAGATGCTTTGGTGCATTCAGATTGCCCACGAGAAAAGCTCGAATCTGATCAGTCAGTTCTCGTTTTGAGAAAAATAGCTGATCTTCAGCAAAGCTTTGATAAGCAATCTCGGATAGTAAAACTTGTTCTAGCTGAAGGTTCAGTTCTTGATAGATCGGATCGCGGTGAACTCGTCGTTCTGCTGCCCATTTCTTCAGCCAAACCTCTAGCGCTTCACCATACAGCGCTGATCTTCGCTTCGGTAAACTCTGCGATTCGTCATAAACGGCACAAAGCAAAGTCAAGAGTAAAGGAGTTTGACCGAGTTCTTTGACTGCTCTGTACTCTGAACTATCAAGCAATTGCCAATACTGCTCTGCCACTTTCGGCTCTCGTCGAAACCACTGCCGCACAAAAGTCTGCATCTGCGAATCATTAAAGTTCGCCATCGTCACATCTTTGAAGCGCCGAAATCCCCCTTTATATGCAGCAATTCGACAGGAAGCGATGAAGCGGTTTTTGTCATACTTATCGACGAATGTTTCAATCTGGCTGATTGCTTGATCGACATAAGCGGTCGGCACTTCATCCAAACCATCCAGCAAGATCAAAAGCTTCCCTGCCTTCAAAAGATTCTGTGTAAACACGTCCGCATTGGGAAAACCGCAAGTCTCAAACTCTTCAGCAATTAGCTTTTCAATATCACTATGTTGATCCCCAAACTGCTTTAACTCGATGAATACTGGAATCAATTCATGTCGATACCTTGCCGTTTCCCACTTCAGCGCTTCGAGTCCAACCTTCCTGAGAAAAGTCGATTTGCCAATTCCCGGACTTCCTAGCACCATCAATCGAGGCTCAAGATTCGCGACCGCAATCCCTTCTTGTCGAGTCGTTTTCTCAAAGATAAATCCTCGCCCAGTCTCTAGAAACAATTCTTTCAAGGCTTCAGGACTTTCAAATCGACGACTCTCACGAGTATTCAAAACCTGGACATCCGTGTAGATCTCTTCCAAAGTCAGCGAATTATCCATTCGCAGACAATCATATTTCAGCGTACAGTGTCGCTTTTCATACGTTCGGACATACTCTTCGATCGCATGACCCACTTGCTGCTGGATTTTCTTATCAATTTGGTTGCCAGCTTGTTTCCAACCTGCCTCGATCGCAAGTTTGATCAGATTCGTAATCACTGCCTGCGAGATAGGATCGATCGTCATAAGGTATCAATAGGAGGCTTTCTCTCATTGATACACTGCGATCGCGCTTCTACACGGATGATCTAGAGAAATTACAGAAACTTTCGCGATCGCATACCCAATCAATTAGAATTCATCCCCGCAGCGAGGTTGTCTGCCTCTTCGACACTCTCAACAACAGCAACACTAAAAGCGCGATCGCGCAACCAAGCGCAGTAATCGCGATCGCAGGCTGAGTAGATTGCCGCAGCGCAACTGCAACAAATGCCCACACGATTACACCCGTAAAAGCCACATCTCGATATTGCAGAATGATCACACCCGTTATCGCCGCTGCAATCAATAGCATCAACACTGTCCACACACTCGGCGCAATGCCAAAACCATTCCACTGAGAAGCGTATAAAGCAGAGGCAACATTCACGATCGTTGCAACACTAATCCAGCCTAGATAAATCCGAATTGGAATCTGAGCCAACCATTTATCTTCACGTGAAATCCGAGTATTTTGAAATCTTGACCACCAATACGCAGCAATCAAATTCAACAAAATCCCCAACATGAAGACAACAGACCACCAGAACTGTTGCAGTTGAAATAAATACACCCAAACAATCTGAAAAATCGATGCCCAAATGATCGGAGCGCGTAATTTCAATAACCGGGGATTATGACGCTGAGCCGGAAGCACTTGATAAATACCAAAGCTGACTAAACCTAGGTAAATCACACCCCAAATCGCAAACGCATAATTCGCTGGCGTGATCAAAACTCCGCCTAAAACCTGATTTGCGATCGCTCCAATATTCAAACCTCGCAGCGGAAACACATTGGAAAGCGCATTAATGACGATCGCCGCGAGAATTGAAATCAAGGTTGCACTCTGAAGCAGCGGTGCAGCGGGAGAATTGCGCTCAGAATTTTGCATATCGCTTTCTAGAATTCACTCATCTAGCGTAGCGGGTTTTCTGCACTTCAACTTCTACTCGATGACTTGGGCTGAATCCACTTCCAGAGCGGATGACTTTCACCCTGTTGCCAAATCTTGAACACCATTCGTTCGAGTCTTTCCTGCTCAGGCTTAGGCAGACCAAACAAAATATTTCGGCTCTGCCAAACCAGGACACTCACCGTTAGACCAATACACAACCCTAATCCAAGTGCAGCAACCAAATTGTTCGCTAACCCATGCCGCAACGCTGCCCAGGTAAAGTAGTCTTGCATCAGCGAAATTGGATAGCGTAACCCCCAGAGACTCAGTGCCCCGAGCGTCAACCACAGTCCGATGAGGGTCAGCCACCGACCCAATACTGTCAATTGATGCAAGCGTTGCACAGCGGCTTGAAATTTGGGGTCAAGTTTGGGTGCATTCGGGTCAATGAAATCTGGAGGTGTCATACTTTATCGTTACTCGGCTTCTACTGCTGCCGTTTTCACCGGGGCAAAGGCTCGACCCCGCTTCTCACGCCACAGTGCCAATAGTGTACTCGCGATAAAGATACTTGAATACGCTCCCATAGCAAATCCGATAATCAACGCCAATGCAAAATTCTTCAGCGTTTCGCCTCCGAAGAAAAACAGCGCAAATAACGTCAATAACACCGTCAAAGTTGTGTTGATCGATCGCGTTAAGGTCTGATTGACTGCATCATCGACAATCTCATTGATATGCTGACCTGGGTTAAGTTGAATCGTCTCGCGAATACGATCGTAGATGACAACCGTATCGTTGACCGAGAAACCCACGATCGTCAGTAGCGCCACAACGAACAAGCTATCGACTTCGGTTCTCAAAGGCGTTAACCCCAGAATTGCGAAGAAACCAACGGTGATCAGCACATCGTGGAAAAGCGCGAGAATTGCAAAAATCGCATAGTCCAACTCAAAGCGAATTGTCATGTAGAACGTGATGCCTGCAAAGGAAACAATCAGCGCCAAGAGTGCAGATTGAAATAGCTGTTTCCCGATCGTCGGACCGACAGTATCAATCTGCGTTTTCGCCGCATCAAATTTGCCAATTTTCGATTGCAGTTCTGCTTGCAGCTTGGTGCGCTGATCCACGCTTAATGTATTCGTCCGAATCAACACTGCTCGCTGATCCTGACCGACAAGTTGAAGGCTCGAGTCGCCTAAATTCTCAGTCTTCAACACTTCACGAATTGCGTCGAGGCTGATGGGCTTATCACAATTTCCAGGCTGACTGCAATCGAGTTCTAGTTGCAGACGCGTTCCACCTTTAAAGTCGAGTCCCGGACGTAAAGGTGTGCCGATTTGAGTTTGGAGCATCAGCATTGCAATAATGCTTGCGAGGATACAGATTGCAGAAATCGCCCACCACAGTCCTCGCTGGCGAATGACATTCAGTTTCATGAAGCGGTCTCCGAGATCGATTGATTAGCTTTGGGAACGTTGGGGCTGTACCATTCAGGCTTGCGTAATCCGGCAAAGGTCAAGGCATACAGCAGGAGGGTGCGGCTACAAGTCACAGCCGTAAACATACTAATGGCGACACCGAGCAGAAGTGTAACTCCGAATCCACGAACTAGCCCAGAACCGAGAAAAATCAGAGCAAGACAAGCGATCGCGGTGGTCACATTACTATCGAGAATGCTGGAAAAGGCGCGGAAAAATCCGGACTCAACCGACCGATACAGCGTTTTACCAGACTGCAATTCTTCACGAGTCCGTTCAAAGATCAGAATATTCGCATCGACTGCCATGCCAATACTGAGAATAAATCCAGCGATTCCAGGCAAGGTCAGCGTTACGCCTAAAAGTTTGAATCCGGCATAAGTGAGGAGCGCATAGATAATGAGCGAGATCGCTGAAATTACGCCAGGGAGCCGATAATAGACAACCATGAAGCCTAATACAAACAGCAATCCACCCAGTCCAGCGTAGATACTGCTCTGAATACTATCGCGTCCCAAGGTTGCACCGACTGTCCGATTTTCGACGACTTCAACGGGGAGCGGGAGTGAGCCGCCTCGCAACTGTACAGCTAAGTCTGTCGCTTCTTGGGCTGTAAAGTTTCCGGTAATGACTGCACCTCCACCTGTGATGCCAGTCTGTGCAAATTCTGCACCGACGCTAGGAAAGCTAATTAAGCCGTTGTCTAAGAAAATTCCGAGAGAGCGACCTGTTCCTGCCAAGCTTTTGGTGAGTTGGGCAAATTTATCGCCGCCTTCTTGATCAAATCTCAGTGCGACACTGAAAGCACTTGAACCGGGGGAAGATTCGGGCTGAGCATTCTGTAAGTTTCTACCGCCTAATGCAGGTGAGTCAAATAAAGCGGCGATCGCGTCATTGCTACGCTTGAGAGCGGCTTGATTTTCGGCGATCGCTTTTTCATCGTTCGATTTTCGCAGTTCTTTTTGTTTCGCGAGCAATTCTCGGCGAATTTGATATTCGATCGGGAGCTGCTGTTCTGTTCCAGGTTTTTGCGCCCGAAAATCGAGTTGAGCGGTTCCGCCGAGCACTCGTTCTGCCTGTTCGGGATCGCTAACTCCCGGCAACTGGACAAGAATCTGATTTTCGCCTGCTGTTTGTACGAGCGGCTCTGATACGCCGAGTCCATTAATCCGCCCTTCGATGACGCGCTGGACATCTCCAAGCTGTTCGGATGTAATGTTTTTGATCTCTGCGGTGGGTTTAACCTGAATCGTAATTTGCGAACCGCCGCGTAAGTCCAATCCTAATAGTGTTGGAAAGTGCCGCTCATCCACAATGATGTAAATGGAGGCAAGCACCATCACCAAAATGAGTATTAATAATCCTCGTTGCCGTCCCATAGCAAATCCCGTTATGACAAAGGTTATGATAGCGCTTTCTATGCAGGACGTTGCATTCGATACGGTT
>VFQU01000312.1_pt1 | contig 47194 bp, 39 predicted proteins | sample 3512311 | NCBI WGS metagenome assembly VFQU01 (sample SAMN10412377, study PRJNA504923) | tailings metagenome | isolation source: Relicate 3 Philex TSF3 active mining site | place: Philippines: Tuba, Benguet | collected 2017-08-29 | reverse complement strand
AGGCATCCAGAAGGACTTCAACGCTTCGGCCACCGGCGGCAAGAAGGTCTCGCTGTCCGACCTGATCGTCATCGCCGGCAACGCGGCGGTGGAGGACGCGGCGAAGAAGGGCGGCGTCAATGTCACGGTGCCCTTCAACCCGGGCCGCACCGACGCCACGGCCGAGCACACCGACGTCGACAGCTTCGCGGTGCTGGAGCCGCGCGCCGACGGCTTCCGCAACTACGTGGCCAAGGGCTTCGAGGACAAGCAGGCGGCGCTTCTGGTCGACAAGGCGGCTCTGCTGGAGCTCAGCGTGCCGCAGATGACCGTGCTGGTCGGTGGCCTGCGCGCGCTGGGTGGCAACCACGGTGATGCCAAGCACGGCGTGTTCACCGACCGCCCGGGCGTGCTCAGCAACGATTTCTTCGTCAACCTGCTGGACATGGGGACGAAGTGGTCGCGCTCGCAGGCCGATGCCAACGTGCTGGAGGGCCGCTGCCGCAAGACCGGCGCCGTCAAGTGGACGGGCACGGTGGTCGACCTGGTGTTCGGCTCGAACTCGCAGCTGCGCGCCCAGGCCGAGGTCTATGCCGAGGACGACTCGAAGGAGAAGTTCGTGCATGACTTCGTGGCGGCCTGGACCCAGGTCATGGAGTCCGACCGTTTCGATCTGAAGTAAGCCACTGCGTCTCGGGCCCGCCGCAGTCGGCGGGCCCGGCATCACCCAACCCCGCATCGCCGTCTGTTCGGTGATGCGGGGTTTTTTTTGCGCGCCGCGCCCGGCCTGCGAGCGCGCCTCGTGCCATGGAGGGCGCGCCCGCGGATCGAGCACGCGACGCTTGACCGAGCGACGCGAAGGCATCGCCGCGCAGCGGCCGAACGAGACCGGATCCGTGCCGGACTCGCGACCACTGATCAAGCTCAGGAGGGATTTGATCGGTGTTGCCCTAAGCTAGCGCGCTCATCTCGCATTCGATGGTCTGCTCATGCGCTTGAACTTCGACGTCTGCTCTCCTCCCGCGGTCGGCGTGGCCCTGCTGATCGCTCTCTTTCCAGCGGGTTCGGCGATGGCGCAGGAGAACAGCGGCGTTGCCCCCGCCACGGTCGAGGCCTGTGCCGCGATCGACTCAGATCCGGTGCGTCTGCAGTGCTATGACCGGGCCGTGGGGCGCGACCCGCGCCGCGTCGCCGAGGCCGAGCGCGAGAACGCGGAGCTCGCCGCGGCCTATGACGCGCTGGATGCGCGTCTGCACCCCGACGGCGTGCGCAACCAAGCCGAGGAGCGCGTGGCGGCGCGCGTTGCCTCGCGCGAGCTGTCCGCGCTCGACCGGCGCTGGGAGCTCAGCCCCGAGTCCAAGCTCGGCAGCTTCAATCTGCGCGCCTACAAGCCGGTCTATCTGCTGCCCCTGGCCTGGAGCAGCCGGCCCAACCGCGCCCCGCAGAGCCCCAACCCGGACAATCGCCAACAGGAGCCCTTTGACCTGCAGCCGACCGAGGCGCGCTTCCAGCTGAGCCTGAAGACCAAGGTCGCGCAGGGGCTGGTCTTCGGCGAGGGCGATCTGTGGTTCGGCTATACCCAGAGCTCGCGCTGGCAGCTGTACAACAGCCGCACCTCGCGACCCTTCCGTGAGACGGTCTACGAGCCCGAGGCCCTGCTGGTGTTCGGTCCCAAGGCCGACGTGTTCGGCTGGAATCTGCGCATGGCCAGTATCGGTATCAACCACCAGTCGAACGGCCGCAGCTTGCCGCTGTCGCGCAGTTGGAACCGGGTGGTGGCCGCCTTCGGCTTCGAGCGCGAGAACTGGCTGCTGACCCTGCGTCCGTGGTGGCGCATCAGCGAAGACGCCGAGACCGACGACAACCCCGACATCAGCGACTATCTGGGGCACGGCGACATCAACCTCGTGCATCGCCGCGGTGACCATGAGTTCGCGCTGCTGGCACGGCACACCTTCAAGTCCGGCGAAGATTCGCGCGGCGCCCTGCAGTTCGACTGGAGCTTCCCGCTGTCGCGCAGCCTGCGCGGCCACGTGCAGCTGTTCGAGGGCTATGGCGAGAGCCTGATCGACTACAACGTGCGCAGTACCCAGATCGGCGTGGGCATCTCGCTGTTCGAGTGGTTCTGAGCGCGCTGCCGCCCCGGCCATGGCTCGTGGCACAGAGCCGCAGCCGCGGCGGTTGCTAGCATTTCGGCACCCCCACTGCAGCGAGACCCGAAGCATGCGCGCGGATGCCTTCTACCCCATCGGAACGCCCGGACAGCCCTGGGGTGCGGCCGAACGCGCCGAATGGCTGGCGCGGCAGCGGCGCCAGCGCAGCTATGCGGACGAGGTGGTCGGCGTCATCGACAGCCTGCGGCAGCGTTTCGAGGTGATCGAGTACGGTGCGCTCGACTACAGCGGCGAGCACTTCCGGCTGTACGCCCTGCGCAGTCGCGACTGGAACCCCGCGCTTCCCGTGGTGCTGGTCACCGGCGGTGTGCATGGCTACGAGACGAGCGGCGTGCATGGCGCTCTGCGCTTCCTTGAGCGCGATGCGCAGCGCTATGCGGGGCGCATCAATCTGCTGGTGGCGCCTTGCATCAGCCCTTGGGCCTACGAGCGCATCCACCGCTGGAACGCGCAGGCGATCGACCCCAACCGCAGCTTCCGCCCCGACGGTGCCGCCGAGGAGGCGTCCGCGCTGATGCGCCTGGTGCAGGCGCTGGAGGGCGAGATCCTGCTGCACATCGACCTGCACGAGACGACCGACACCGACGAGAGCGAGTTCCGCCCGGCGCTGGCGGCGCGCGACGGCAAGCCCTTCGAGCCTGGCGAGATCCCCGATGGGTTCTACCTGGTGGGCGATACGCAGAACCCGCAGCTTGCGTTCCAGTCGGCGGTGATCGACGCGGTGGCCCGGGTGACCCACATCGCGCCGGCCGATGCCGCCGGTCAGATCATCGGCTCGGACGTGGTGGCGCCCGGCGTGATCCTGTATCCGTTCAAGGCGCTTGGCCTGTGCGCGGGCTTGACCGATGCGGTCTTCACCACCACCACCGAGGTCTATCCCGACAGCCCCAGGGCGACGCCAGAGCAGTGCAATGCTGCGCAAGCGGCTGCCGTGTGCGCGGCGATCGAGTTCGCGCTGGCGCAGCGCTGAGCCACTGCCAGCCGCGCGTCCTGCGGCTCGGCCGGAGTGGGCCGAGCCGCGGCAGGCGGATGGTTTTGTCACCTGCTCTCAGCGCGCGGGCGCTTCGGCGCCGGTCAAGCTGCGCGCCAGCCCGATCGACTGCAGGAACTCACCGCGCAGACCGTCACGGTCCTCGCCGCGGGCGGCCAACGCCAGCTGCTCGACGCGGTCCCAGTCCATCGCGCCGGCGTGTTCACCGCCGCGCAGCAGTTCACCATAGCCGGCGACCGCGGCGGCGAAGCCGAGGTTGGCGCTGGGCTGCGCCTGCAGGCTGCTTCGCGCGATCGGTTGCTCGATCAGCTGGCTTGAGTCTTCGCCGGGGCGCTTGTAGCGCAGGCGCAGCAGGGCGATCTCGTCGCTGCGCGCCTCAGCCACGGCGTTCGCGGGCGCATACCGCAGCGGCGCGCTGGCTTCGCCGCCGGAGCCGACCAGGGCGATCTCGTACAGGGCGGTGACGCTGTGGCCGGCGCCGATCTCGCCGGCGTCGACGCGGTCGTTGTCGAAGTCCTCGCGCGCCAGCAGGCGGTTCTCGTAGCCCAGCAGGCGGTACTCGGCGACCACGGCCGGATTGAACTCGACCTGGATCTTCACGTCGCTGGCCAGGGTGTGCAGGGTGCCGCCCATCTGCGCCACCAGCACCTTGCGGGCCTCCAGCAGGCTGTCGATGTAGGCGTAGTTGCCGTCGCCGATATCGGCGAGGCGCTCGGCGGTCTGCTCGTTGTAGTTCCCGGTGCCGAAGCCGAGCACGCTGAGCGCCACGCCGGACTTCCGCTGGTCCGCAACCAGGGTCTCCAGTGCGTTGTGGTCGACCGTGCCGACGTTGAAATCGCCGTCACTGGCGAGGATCACCCGGTTGATGCCGCCCTCGACGCGCGCCTGCTTCGCCACGGCATAGGCCAGGGCGATGCCGGCGCCGCCATTGGTCGAGCCGCCGGCTTCGAGCCGTTCGAGCGCGGCGAGGATCTCGCCGCGCCGCGCGCCCGGCGTCGGCGGCAGCACGAGGCCGGCACTGCCGGCATAGGTCACGATGGCGACCGAATCCTCATCGCGCAGCTGGTTCACCAGCAGGGCGAAGCCGCGCTTCAGCAGGGGCAGTTTGTCGCTGTCCTGCATCGAGCCCGAGGTATCGATCAGGAACACGAGGTTCGCCGGCGGCAGCCCGCGGGCATCGACAGTTTGCGCCTGCAGTGCGACCTGCAGGAGAAGTCGCTCGTCGTGGAAGGGCGAGGGCGCGAGTTCGGTGGCAAAGGCGAAAGGTTTCTCGCCAGCGCGTGGCGCCGGGTAGTCGTAGCGGAAGTAGTTGATCAGCTCTTCGATGCGCACGGCATCGGACGGCGGTCGTTGACCGGCGAGGAGCATGCGCCGGATGTTGCTGTAGGCGCCGGTGTCGACGTCGATGGAAAAGGTCGAGACCGGCTGCTCGGCGACGCGCTGGATGCCGTTGCGCTCGATCTCGGCATAGTGCTCCCGATTCACGGCGGAGGCTGACATCGGCGCAGGCGGGGGCGGCGGGGACGCCAGCGGTGCAAGGCGGGCGACCTCCCGCGCCTGACTGATGCGCGTGCCGCTCACCTCGATCCGTTCAAGCTCGTCCTCGCGCTGCGTGTCCTGGCGTGGGGCGGTGGCGATCGGCTCTTCGGGCGGCTGTGCCGCTTTCTGTGCAGGCCCCTGGCAGGCGGCGAGAAGGCCGACGCCCAGCGCCAGCCCGAGGGCGTGCAGACGGCGGGGGCGGAAGGTATCGGCAGGGCGCGCGGCGTGCATCGGCATGGCGGGTGTCCTCGGTGGGTGGGCGTCAGCGTGTACGCAGCGACGCCAGGAATGGGGTTGCCGGCCAGCGCGCAGGTGCGGATCCGTTCAGGCGACGCCTGCGCGGATCGCGCGGCTTCCGCCACAATCCGTCCATGGCCAGCTTACGTCCTGTCGCACTTCCTTCCTGTCGTCTCTGGCGGCCCACCGGGGCCGGACCGCAGGTGTCCGCCCTGAGCGTGGAGACCGATGCCTACGGCCGTGTCGTGGGCCTGCGCGCGTCCGCCGAGGATTCCCGGCTGCCCTGGGCCGTGCCTGGCGTGGCCAACCTGCATTCGCATGCCTTCCAGCGCGCGATGGCCGGCCTCGCCGAGCGGCGCATGAACCCGCAGGACAGCTTCTGGACCTGGCGCGAGACCATGTACCAGCTGGCCGCGCGCTTCGACCCGGACAGCCTGCGCGACGTCGCCGCCCAGCTCTATGCCGAAATGCTCGAAGCCGGCTACACGCGGGTGTGCGAGTTCCACTACCTGCACCATGCGCCCGACGGTCGCCCCTACGCGGACCCGGCGGCGATGTCGCGGGCCCTGATCGAGGCCGCCCGCGAGACCGGTATCGGGCTCACCCTCCTGCCGGTGCTGTACATGACGGGCGGCTTCGATGGTCGCGCGCTCAGCGAGCGCCAGCGTCGCTTCGGCCATTCGATCGATGCCTACCTGCGCCTGCTGGAGAGCCTGCGCGCTGAGCAGAGCGAGCGCCTGCGTGTCGGCTGCGCCCTGCACAGTCTGCGCGCGGTGCCGCCCCAGGCGATGCGCGAAGTGTTGGCCGCACTGCCGGGCGACAGTCGCATCCACCTCCACATCGCCGAGCAGACCGGCGAGGTCGAGGAATGCATCGCCCTGCGCGGTGCGCGCCCGGTCGAATGGCTGTATGCGAATGAGGAAGTGGATGCGCGCTGGACGCTCGTGCACGCCACGCATCTCAACGCCGAAGAGACGCGCGCCATCGCGCGCAGCGGCGCCACGGTCGCGGTTTGCACCACCACCGAGGCCAACCTCGGCGACGGCTTCTTCCCGCTGCTCGACTTCATGGCCGAGGGCGGGCGCTTCGGCGTCGGCAGCGACTCGCATGTGAGCGTCAGCCTCGTCGAAGAACTGCGCTGGCTGGAGTACGGCCAGCGCCTGCTGCACCGGCATCGCACCCTGGCAATGGAGGCAGCGACCTCTTCGGTGGGTGAGAGCCTGCTGGCGGCGGCCCTGCGCGCGGGAGCGGACTCCGCGGGGCAGGGCAGCGCCGTGCTCGCGGGCGTGTTCGCCGCTGGCGCCGACGCCGATCTCGTCACGCTGAACAGCGCGCACCCGGCATTGATTGCGGCCACATCTGCGGATTTCATCGACCGCTGGCTGTTCGCCAGCAACCGCCCGGCCGTCGACGGCGTCTGGGTGGGGGGCGTGCAGTGCGTGTCGGCAGGGCGCCATCTGCAGGGCGAGGCGATCGAGGCGCGCTTCGCGGCCACGCTCAAGACCTTGCTGGAGTTTTGATCCCGATGGCCTGGACTCTGGCCGCCGACGCGGTGCTGTTCCTGCATCTGTGCGTGGTGGTCTTCGTCGTGCTGGGCCTCGGCCTGATCGTGTTCGGCAATCTGCGCGGCTGGCGCTACGTCAACGCCTGGTGGTTCCGCCTGGGGCATCTCGCCACGATCGGCGTGGTGGTCGCGCAGAGCTGGCTGGGCGTGGTGTGTCCTCTGACCACGCTGGAACTGTGGCTGCGCGCCAAGGCCGGCGAAGCCACCTACGCGGGCGGCTTCATCGAGTACTGGCTCAGCCGGCTGCTCTATTTCGAGGCGCCGGCCTGGGTTTTCGTGTTGGCCTACAGCGCGTTCGGCCTGTGCGTGCTGGCGGCCTGGTGGCGCTGGCCGCCGCGGCGTCCTGACGGCCATGGGCCGCGCCCGCGCTGAGGTCCGTTGAGGCGCCACCACGCCGCACCGGGTCCGACGCCTCAGAGCCCGCCTTTCAACACCAGCAGCCGCGTCTCGCTCATGTCCTCGATGGCCCAGCGCACGCCCTCGCGGCCGAGGCCGCTGGCCTTGATGCCGCCGTAGGGCATGTTGTCCATGCGGAAACTGGGTACGTCGCCGACGACGACGCCGCCGACTTCGAGTCTCTCCCAAGCGCGCAGGGCGCGCTGGATGTCGCGGGTGAACACGCCAGCCTGCAGGCCGTAGCGCGAGGCGTTGACGCGGTCCATGGCGGCGTCGAAGTCGCTGAACGGTTCGAGGTAGGCGACCGGGCCGAAGGCCTCCTCGCGCGCCAGACGGCAGTCGGCGGGCACGTTCTGCAGCAGGGTAGCCGCATGCAGGTTGCCGCGACGCTCGCCGCCGGCGAGCACCCGCGCGCCGCCGGCCTTGGCTTCGCGGATCCAGTCCTCGACGCGTTCGGCCGCTGCCCGGTCGATCAGCGGGCCGATGAAGGTGTCCTCGTCGCGCGGATCGCCCATCTTGAGCTGCTCGACGCGGGTGATCAGCTTCTCGCGCAGGGCCGCGTACAGGGTGTCGTGGACCAGGATGCGCTGCACGCTGATGCAGCTTTGGCCGCTCTGGTAGTAGGCGCCGAACACCAGTCGATCGACCACCTGCTCCAGCGCCACGCCGGGCTCGGCATCGACGATGCAGGCGGCATCGCCGCCGAGTTCGAGTGTCACCTTCTTGCGGCCGGCGCGCGCCTTGAACTCCCAGCCGATCGCGCCGCCGGTGAACGACAGCAGCTTGAAGCGTTCGTCCTCGATCAGCGGTGCGGCGTCCTCGTTGCTGCAGCAGAGAATCGAGAACGCGCCGGCCGGCAGATCGGTCTCTGCGAGGATCTCGCCGAGGATCAGGGCGCCGATGGGCGTGCGCGGCGCGGGCTTGAGGACGAAGGTGCAGCCTGCGGCGATCGCAGGCGCGACCTTGTGCGCCACCAGGTTGAGCGGAAAATTGAAGGGCGTGATGAAGCTGCAGGGCCCGATCGGCGCCTGCCGGGTGAAGCCGCGATAGCCGTGGCCGCGCGCCGAGATTTCAAGGTTCAACGTCTCGCCGCCGATGCGCACCGATTCTTCCGCGGCGATGCGGAAGGTGTCGATCAGGCGGCCCACTTCGCCGCGGGCGTCCTTGATCGGCTTGCCGGCTTCGATGCACAGGGTGAGCGCCAGTTCGTCGGCGCGCTCGCGGAAGCGCCGCACGCAGTGCTCCAGCACCGCCTGCCGCTGCCACGGCTTGAACGCAGCCACGGCGGGCGCGGCCGCATGCGCCGCCGCGATCGCGCGCTCGACGTCCAGCGAAGAGGCCAGCGGCACGCGCGCTGCGACTTCGCCGCTGAACGTGTCGAGCACGTCCAGGCCCGCGTTCGGCATCTCGGCGCGACTGCCGATGTACTGCGGATAGTTCGACGTCAGCATGGACGGCCCTCGCGTAGGTAGGCGGCGAGTGTAGGCCAGGGCGTGGCCGGCGTCGCTCGCAGCGCCCGCGCCTGCGCTATGGTTCGCGCCTGTCGATGCCCCAGGGGCTGCCCACGTTGCCGTGCTGATCCTTCCTCTGCACCACCCGCTCGACCTTCGCCACCTGCCTTGGGCGACGCTCGGCCTGCTGTTGGTCAACCTCTTTGTCTTCATCGTGCTGCAGTCCGGCGATCCGGCGCGCGAGGCTCATGCGCGGCAGCGCTATGTCGAGTCGGGGCTGGCATCGATCGAAGTCGAGGCTTGGCTTGCGTCCTCCAGCCCGACCCTGCCGGCGCGCATACGGGCCCATGTCGACAGGCTGCGGGCCGCTCCTGAGCCGGTACGAGCCATGCAGCTCTCGGAGCTGATCGATCTCGATCCCGCGTTCCTGCGGGCCCTGCCTTCCACCCTGCCTGACCCTGGCGCCTGGCGCGCGCTTCGCGAAGCGCACGAGGCTGAACTTTCGCGCAGCTTCACCTGGCGCTACCGGATCCAGTCCGAGAGCCTCGACCCCGCCCGGCTCCTGGGCTCCGCCTTCCTACACGGTGGTGTCGGGCATCTCATCGGCAACATGCTGTTCCTGCTGCTGATCGGCCTGCTGGTCGAAGGGGCGATCGGTGCGCGGCTGATGGTGGCGCTGTACGTGCTCGGTGCGAAGGGCTCGAGCCTCGCGGCGCTGGCCTGGAACTGGGGTGAGCCCCATGCGGGGCTCGGGGCGTCCGGCGCCGTGGCGGCCTTGATGGGCGCCTATTGCTGGATCTGGGGCCTACGGCCGGTGCGCTTCTTCTACTGGTTCTTCGTGGTGTTCGACTACGTGCGCGCGCCGGCGCTGCTGCTGTTTCCGGTCTGGCTCGGCTGGGAGCTCTGGAATCTGTGGATGCGGCCTGACGCCGGCATCGGCTTCGACGCGCACGCCGGCGGGCTGTTGACTGGCGCCGCCTTCGGTCTGGCAGTGAGCCGACTGGGCTGGGTGCGTGAGGACTTCATCGAGCTCAGCGACAGCAGTTCGCGCGAACGCGCGGCGGCGCTGCTGGACGCGGCGGAGGCACAGATCGGACGGCTCGCGCTGGTCGAGGCGGAAGCCAGCCTCGATGCTCTCGACGCGGAGGACGAGGACTTCGCCGCGACGCCGAGGGCGCGCATCGCCCGCTACCGCATCGCCCGCTATGGCGGCCGCATGCCGCAGGCCGGCGTGCTGCTCTCCGAGCTGCTGGCCCTGCCGGGCCTGGACCCGGGCATCCATCTGGCGCTGCTCAGGGAGGCCGCCCGCGGAAGCCCGCGGGTGAGTGCCGAGGGGCTCGCGGCGGGCTTTGAGCGTCAGCTGCAGGCGGGCCGTTTCGACGCCCTGCATCCGCTGCTGCGGGAGCTTCCGCTTGATCTGCACGCCGCGCTGCAGCCGCGCCTGTGGTTCAAGCTGGCACTGGCGGAGCGAGGGGGCGGTGCCGGTGACGATCCCCGCAGCACCCTGCGTGAACTCATTCAACGCTTTCCACGCGCGCCCGAGGCCGACAAGGCGCGGGTGCTGCTGGGCTAGCGGGGGTCGGCCTCCGCGCCGGTCCAGCGCCTGACGGCCCATCGACTTCCGCTAACCTCAGGCCATGAGCCGATCCGTGCAAAGCGCCACACCCAAGTCCGAATCCGGCCCCGGCCCCATGCGGCGGGGCCCGCCCGGTTTGCAGGTGCGGTTGCTGCGCTGGCTGGCGCGTTGGGTCGCACAGCGGACCCCGATACAGCGTCAGGCCCTGGCCTGCCGGCTGGCTCCGCTCGCGGCGCGGCTTGCGGCAAAGCGTGGGCGGATCGCGCGGACCAATCTCGCCCTGTGCTTCCCCGAGCTGTCGGTCGAGGCGCGCGAGGCCCTGTCGCAGCGCAGCCTGGCGACCAATCTCAAGGGCCTGCTGGATGCCTGCGTGGCGTGGTACGCGGAAGCGCCAGTGCTCGCCGATCACTACGCGATCGAAGGGCTGGAGCACCTGCAGGCCGCGCTGGCCGAAGGGCGCGGCGTGATTCTGCTGGGCGCGCACTTCCACGGCAGCGAACTGCACATGCGGGCGGTCCGCGAACTCGTCGGGGTGACGCTGCGGCCGATCGTGCGGGCCTTCCGCAACGCTGGCGTGGACCGCGAGATCAACGGCTGTCGGCGGCGGCATCTGGGCGGCGTGATCGAACGCGGCGACCTGCAGGCGTTCTGCGCCGCCGTCCGCCGCGGCGAGGTCGTGGTCTACACCCCCGACGTCAATCTGCGCGCGCGCAATACGTTTGCGCCGTTCTTCGGCGTAGCGGCGTCCACCCTGGATTCGATGCCGACCCTGTTGCGCCGCGCTGGCGGTGTGCTTGTCCCGACCTGGGCCAGGCCCTTGCCGGACGGACGCTATGCGCTCCGCTTCGAGGCCCCTCTGCCGGAGTTTCCGGGGCGCGACGGGGTGGCCGCAGCGCAGCGCTACAACGCCTGGGTCGAGGCTCGCGTGCGCGAGGCCCCCGAGGCCTACGACTGGGGCGTCAAGCGCTTCAAGACGCGGCCTTCGGGCGAGGCGGACCTCTACGCGCGGCGGCGCTGAGCGCCGGGGCGCACGGGCGCAGAGCGTCCGCCGGCAGACGCGTGGTGGATGCCCCTGCTGCGCGGCTCTCGATGCCGCTACTGGACGCCGCGGAAGCTTTGCAGCGAGCAAGGCGCTGGATCGTCTCAGCCCATCGCGGCCGCCAGCTGCGCGCGGCGCTCCTCGTTTTTGGTCTGGCCCTGCACGAAGGCCAGCAGCTGCTGCGCCAGATCGTCGCGGCCGTAGCGCTCGCGCAGCGCGCGCGCGGCGCGCAGGGCAGCTTCCGTGCCGACGGCATCGCGGGCGTGGCCGCGGGCGGTGCCGATCAGGATGTCTGCGGCCAGCTTGTGCTGGCTGAGCTGTTCGGCGCGCTCGGCTAGACGCAGTCCGTCCTCGCCCTCCATCGGCGCGAAGGCGGGGTCGGCGTCCAGGCATTCGCGAGCCAGCGCGAGCGCCTTGCGGTCCTGCTTCTCGAGCATCAGCAGGTGCAGGTACTGGCGGCCGTGGCGGGCCAGCTCTGCAGCGTCGCCCTCGGCCCGCAGCAGCCGCCGATACAGCGCGTGGCCCTCCAGGCTGAGCGCACGCTCACCCATCGCCTCGCGCAGCAGGGTGAGCGCGCCTCGACTGTCGCCCTCGCGGACGCGCGCGCTGGCAGCGGCGACCAGTTCGGACTCGCGATGGCGCGGCACCTCCGCGGCATGGGCGTGGCCGCTCGGCTCGAAGCCCAAGCGCTCGTGGTACTGGTAGATCAGGTAGCCCATCAGGTGGAAGGTGCCGAACAGGCCCCACAGGAACAGCGCCTGCGCCAGCACGGTGGCGACCGGACCGGGCAGCCAGGTTCCCAGCCAGCCGGCCGCATTCGCGGCGCTGGCTTGGAACACCAGCATCAGCAGCCATACCAGGCCATAGGGCAAGCCGATGCGGCCGATCAGGGCGAACCAGGTGCTCGGGTTGAGGGCGTTGGCGAGGCTCTCATCCATGGCCAGCGCCATCGTCGCTGCCGGTTGGGCAAAGGCGATCACGATCAGCCCGAGCACCGCGCCGACCTCGCCGAAGGCATAGCCGAGCGGCAGGAGCATGAGCAGCATCAGCACGTTCAGGGCGACGAACTTGAGCACCACCGAGTCGGGTGATTCGAGCACGCCCACCTGCGACTCCATCTGCCCATGGGCGGTCTCGCGCAGCACGCTGAAGGCGTACTTGTAGGCCCACAGCAGCAGGAACAGGTTGACGAGAAAGCCCAGCACCGGCAGCCCTGTCAGCAGTTCGGCGGCGCTCAGCGTGAGCAGGGTGAACAGCGCATCACCGCGAAAGGGATACGTGCTGATGGCGCGCAGGTTGAGCCAGAAGGGAGGGATCGAAGCCGCTGGGGGCGATGGATGGGACATGCGGAGTCCAGGTCGCGAAGGGGCAGGGGCGCCTCGCCCGCCATGATGGGCAGGTTGAGGCGTGGAGGCGAGCGCGGGCCGCAGACGCGCCGGCGCTGTGGGCGTGACCGTCAGCCGAGTGGTCCGCAGCGGCAGACGGCGAGACACGCGCGTGGTCAGGTCCTTCCGTCGCCGCATCCGATCGATGCGCAGCCGGCGAGCGTGGGGTGACCGGCTGCGCCTGGCCGGCCAGCGCCGGCCTGCGGCTACAGCACGCGCAGCAGCAGCCAGACGGGAACGCCGAGGTAGTGGAGCGCCCGCAGGCCCCACTCCATCACGTCGCGCAGGGGCGAAGCCGAGTGCGCGCTGGGCAGTCCAGCGGCATCCTGTCCCGCTGCGACCGCGCGTCCGGCGGCGAAGCCCTGCAGCGCGAGCACCGCCAGCGCCGCCGCCTCGACCAGCGCGCGCAGTGCCGCGGCGAACAGGCAGAGGCCCAGCACCCACGAAGCCCACCACAGCAGCAGCGCTTTCATCCAGGCGCTGAATCCGAAGGTCAGCCACTCACCGAATGGGCCACCGAAGGCGATCACCTGGTGCAGGTGGAAGGCGATCAGTGCGGGCAGCAGCGGGAACAGACCCAGCTTGAGCCAAGGCGCATCGAGCCAGCGGTTTCGGCTGCGCACGCGCTGCTCGGCCCAGCGCTGCAGCAGGCCCGACCGGCGGTGGCCCAAGGCCGCGGAGGGTGCGCCCGCCTGCAGCAACGCTGCGATGAAGCCGTCGGACGAGGGCAGGGCGAGGTCGAGACGCTCTCCAGTCTGCGTGCGCAGCTGCAGCCCGGGCGAGGGCAGGGGCAGTCGCCACGGCTCCGCTGACGCAAGCGCGCTCAGCGGAACTTCGATACGACGCGCTCCGGAGTCGATGCGCAGCAGTCCCTCATGCAGGTAGGCGCGCGCCGCAAATGCACGCTGCAGGGCCCACAACGCAAGGGCGGGCGCCAGCACGAAGAAGGCGAAGTGCTGCAGGGGACGCATTGATGTCACCTGCAGGCCGTCGACCAGCAGCATGCGCAGGCCCAGCCAGGCCAGGCCAAGCCCGATCAGAACCTGGGCGGCGATGAAGACGCCGCGTGCGGCAGGGCTCAACACCTGCACCGGCAGGCCTTCCCCGGCGAGGCGCACGTCGGTCGAGGCGGCAGGCGGGCGAAGCCAGCGCGTACGGAAGCGATGCCACAGCGCATGCAGCGCGAGCAGGGCCAGGAACACGAGCGCCGCGCGTCCGACCCAGTCGCCTAAGCGAAGCATCAGCGTGGGCGGCGGAGCGTGCGCAGCCAGCTCACCCACCAGCACGGCCGCTTCGCCCATCGCGCTGCGGGCGACGATCTCGCCGCGCGCATCGATCACCGCGCTGATGCCGTTGGTGGTGACCCGCAGCTGCGGCAGGCGTGTCTCGATGCTGCGGAAGCTGGCCACCGCCAGATGCAGCTCGGCGCCCTGCGGCCATCGGGTGAACCAGGCGTCGTTCGACAGCCCGACGATGGCCTGCGCGCCCAGGCGTGCGCCCTCGATGGCCAGCTGCGGGTGCACGGCGTCCAGGCAGATCAGCGGCAGCACGTTGACCTCGCGGCCGTCCGCCGTGCGCAGCGGCATCACCCGCGGGCCGTGGCCCGCCTGCCAGGTGCCAGCCCAGGGCAGGGCGCGACGCAGGGCATCGCCGTCCAGCCAGGCCGGCACGTACTCGGTGAGCGGAAAGGGATGGGTCTTGCGGTAATAGCCCAGCAGGCCGCGCTCGGGGTCCAGGAAGGCGGCGGCGTTGTACTCGCCGTCAGCGTCGACGTCGTAGGTGCCGAACACCAGGGGCACGCGACGGGTGCGTGCATAGGCCTCGATCTCGCGGTCCAGCTCGGCGCCGTCGGCGCTGCGCGGGTGCCCGAAGGGCGTGGGATAGACGGTCTCCGACCACAGCAGAGCGTCGGCGCGCTGCTCGGCGATGGCCCGGTCCGACAGCGCGTAGTGGGTGTCGAGCACCTTGCGCACCACCGCAAAGGCGCCGATCTCGCGGCGCAGCTCCTCGTAGCGGGTGAGGTTCGACTGCACCATCGCCACCCGCAGGCGGTCGGCCTCGGCCGGCGGATCCAGCGCGAGCGCGTGGCTGCGCCAGAGACCGTACAGCGCAAGCCCGAGCGGCAGCGCAAGCGCCATGGCCAGCGGCCGCATCCAGGCGCGCGCCGGCTGTGAGTCGCGCGCGCGGCGCAGCGCCTCGAAGGCGGCCGCGTTGACCAGCAGCAGCGCGAAGCTGAGCCCGGCGGCCCCCCAGAGATCGGCCGACTGGCGCAGCAGCGGCGAGGGCTGCAGGCCATGGCCAAGGGTGTCGCCCAGCAGCTTCGGCACCAGCGCTTCGCTGGCGACCCAGGCGCAGGCCGCGGCGACGGCGGTGATGGTCGGGCCATGACGGCGGGCGGCGAGCACATGCACCAGCGCATAGGCCATGCACTGCGGCTGCAGCAGGGGCGCGCACAGCGCCAGCACGGCGAGCGCCAGCGGCAGCGGCCATCCGGTGTAGCTGGCGACCGCCGGCGCGAACCAGTGCAGTGCGGCGAGCACGTAGCCTGCCGACATCGACGCGCCCAGCAGCAGTGCGGGTGCAACGCCGCGTGCGCGCTGCAGCGCCCACAGCCAGGGCACCAGCAGCACGAAACCCAGCGGCCAGGCCAGGCCGCCGCGGGCGTAGAGTCCGAGCAGCAGGGCGCTCAGTGTGACCGCCGTCAGCTCCGGCAGGGCGTCGCGGACGCGCGTGCGGCTCGTCCTCACGCGTGGATGGCCTCACGCAGATGTCGAAGCCCGCGTGCGAGCGGGCGGCTGGGCCAGAGCCCGGATCGACGGGCTGGCGGGCACAACGCAGGGATTCGCCGCAGGCCGCGGCGCACTCGGGTGTTCACGGGCTCAACCCTGAGGTGGCTCAGGCAGGGGCAGCGGCTCGATGGGCATGCCGGGAGGAGCCATTTCCGGCGGCACCAGACGATCGTCCGGCAGCGGCTGGCCGTTGGCATCGCGCCAATCGTGGTCGGGCGAGAACATCAGCACCGGCGGCAGCATCTCGCCGGCGTCGGTGACCTGGTAATGGCGGACATAGCCCGGCGGCAGCACGAAGTCGTCTGGTACCACGATGCCCGGCATCAGCGGCACCGTCCCCGGCGGATTGAACGCTCCGAGCCCCTCGCGGATGCCGGCCTCGTGCAGCGCGCGGATCACCTCGGCGCCGGTTGGCTCGGGGTCGCCGGGGCGGATGTAGGCGGCAAGATCGTTCGGATCGAGGCTGGGCAGATGGGTGTCGTCGGCGGGTGTCAGCGGCGCTGGCGTCTGCGCCTGCACGGTCGTGGACCGGACCCGTGCAGCGACCGCTTGCGTGGGCGGCGCCCTGTCGCCATCGGCGTCGAGCGATGGGGGCCGCGTCGGCGTACCGACCGCGTCGACGGACGTCGACGGTGCAGAGGGTAAGCGCTCCAGAAGCAGCCACAGCGGGCCGGCGGCGATGGCCGCGATCGCCAGCAGCAGCCAAACCCGCTGTCCGTGCGCCGCGCGCTCGCCGTCCCGTCGGGAAACCCGCAGCCCGCCCTCCCGGGCGGGCTGCGGTGTCTTCGAGGGCGGCTGCGCGGTCGGCATGGGCCTCGGGTGTCGTCAGCGCAGGCTCAGGGCGCGACCGGGTTGTACTGCGAGAGGCCCCAGCCCATGCGCTCGTGTCCCAGCTGGTTCCAGATCGGGCTGCGGCCGTTGGTGAAGCTGGTGTAGCGCGCGGCGCCGGTGCCGGTGCTGCCGCCCCACAGGCCGGCGCTGACCGTTCCGCCGGTGAAGGTCGGATGCACATCGTCCGACTGGATGTAGTCGTAGCTGGTGCTGGCGGAGACGAAGTGCGTGTTGGCGTCGCGCAGGGTCGGGCGCAGGCTGCCGGTGATGCGGCCGACGTAGCTGGCCTCGCTCTCGCCCGGCACGTAGCGCAGCGCCTCCGAATCGATCTGACCGTCGCCATTGCTGTCGTAGTCCGCGCCCATGTACTGGGCGAAGCTGTCGTTGCACTGGAAGCCCTTCTGGCGCGCGTACTCGCACATCCAGTAGTTCATCGTCACCAGCGCCGGCAGGAAACGGTCGCGCAGGTTGACCGTCGCGCCGGTATTGGGGTCGCGGCAGCTGCTCTGCACGTTGTCGGCGTTGAAGCCGGGGTAGTACAGGTTGCTAATGACCTTGAGCCGGGTGTTCGGATGGGCGTTCGCATTGATGTAGTCCATCGCCGCGGCCACATAGGTCTTGCACTGGTTCACCGCATTGGTCAGCCCGCTGTAGTTGCAGGTGCCGGTCTGCGACTTGAAGGCCGAACGCGCCTGCAGGCCGTCATTGCCGCACATCTCGAAGGTCACCACGCGGGTCGACGCCGTCTGCATGTAGCTGCGCTCGGCCACGATCTTGTTCTGGTAGACGTCGGACGCGATCGCTCCGGACTTGGCGCGGCGGATGTTCTCGATATCCGCGTTCCAGCGCGCGGCGAGATATTCCGACTGCACGGTCGGCGCCGAATAGCGCGCTGCGTTGCTGACTGAGCCGTTGTAGCCCGCATAGATCGAATCGCCGTAGGCGACGACGCGGTACTTGGTGGTGGTGCCGGCGCGATCGACGGTCCAGCTGACGTTCTGGTTCAAGGTGCTGCCGAAGGCGCTGGCGCTGAGGACCAGAAGCCCAAGTGCGGGCAGGCCGTTGCGGGCGAGACCGCGGAGTCGGTTTTGCATGATGTTCCCCTCGAGATGTGGTGTGCGACGCAGGGCTGATCGCCCCGCTTGTGTTCACTCGACCAACAATGGCCCGGCGCCCGTTGCAGGCGTTCCCCCCAAGGCCGAGCCGTACGCTAGCGTCGGGTTGCGAACACCGTCAACGAAAATCCATGACGCAGCGCACATGCCGCGGCCCCACGCCGCGAGTGCTGCGCTGCAGAAGCGTTTGCGCTGCCGCAATTCGGAGCGTCATGTCGGGAGAGAGCTGAGCCAATGCTCGCTGCGCGTGTTCGCGCTCTTTCCGAGCACTGCAGCATTCCGAGGGCGATCGTGCTGCGGGCCGCTGTCGACGCCCGCGCCCTGCACGCGGTCCGTGGGGAGGAATCTGCGCGGCGAGTGCGCGTGGCGCAGGGCGGCATTTGAGGTTAGAGGGCCTGCTGCGAGCCACTGCGAATGCCGGTGCGGACAGAACGCACGCCGGAGGAAGCCGCGCGCGCTCCAGAGCCCGGAGGCTCCCATGACGGTGCGCGGTGCGGCGGCTGGGCAGAGGGCTGAGTAGGCCACCCAAAAGCGCACGGCCGAGTGGCGTGCGCCAGACTCGGCCGTGCGGGAGAGCAGGGAATGAAGACGCGGTTTACGGGACACCCCCAGGATCTCTCGGGGCCCCAGGAGCGTCTCAGAAGCGCCAGCCCAGAGACAGGCCGTAGACCAGCGGATCGACTTCAACGGTACCCACGCGGGTGCTGTTGACCGAGACGCTTGCGTCGATGTCGACCCAGCGCACTTCACCGACCAGATGCAGGGTGTCGGTGATTTCGGTGACGAAGCCCGCCTGGGCCGCCGCGCCGACCGAATTGCCGATCTTGAGGCGGGTGCCGGCGATCGGGCCGGTTTCGCGCTGGTCGAAGGTCCACGTGTAGTTGAGCCCGGCGCCCAGGAAGGGACGGAAGCCGCCGGCCTCGCCGAAGTAGTGCTGCAGGCTGAGGGTGGGCGGCAGGTGCTTGAAGTCCGCCGCCTTGGCGCCGTTCAGGCGCACTTCGTGGTCGAAAGGCAGGGCGGCCAGCAGCTCGACGGCCCAGCGATCGTTGAGGAAGCGGCCGATCGCGAGGGTCGGGCGCACGTCGCTGCCGATGCGCGCCTCAAGGGTGCCGCCGGCCAGGCTGCCGTTGTCCGACTTCGGATCGACGTTGTGGGCACCGGCGCGCACGAACCAGGCGTCGTCGGCAACCGCGCTGCCGGCGGTGGCGAGCAGGCCGAGCAGCAGAGCAGGCTTCAGGAAATGCATGTGGACCTCATGACGGGGGAGGGAATCGGCCCCGTGATCGCCGCAAGCCGCGGCGCGAACGGGGCGTGGGCGCGAACCTCCAGCGGTCCGCGACGACGTTATTCCGCCAGCCGTGCGGTGATGCGCGGGTCCGCGCGGGATGAACCGCTGGACGTCCGCGCATTAAGTCTCGATGACAGCGCGATGACGCGAGCCACGCAGCCGTTTGTGGTGGAACACCCGCAGCGACACCGGCGCTGCGGCGCAGGCTCAGAAGACGTACTGCAGGCGCAGACCGACCTGGCCGGCGCGGTCGTCGATGCTGCGGTCTTCGCCGCGGACCCAGTTGAGCATCAGCCGCAGTTCGTCGTTGAAGTAGCGGTTCAGGCCGAGCACCACCCGTCGAGCCTCGATGGCGTCGTTGTCGCGCAGCAGGATGCGATCGACGCGCGCCACCGCTTCCCAGCGGCCACTGCCGATGTCCTGCATGTCACCGAACAGCCCCTCATCGAGTTCGTACTCGCGGCCCCCGCCACCGAAGACCCAGCCCGCCTGCAGGTAGGCCGCATCGATCTCGCCCTTCGACAGCGGCCCCGCGATGCGGGCGCGCGACCATTCGGACTGCCAATGGAAGGCACCCACACGACCGGCGAACTCCAGCCCCGCGCTGCGCTGCTCGAAATCGCGGCCCGCCGCACTCTCGAAGATCAGCGCCGTGGGCCCGCGGCGCCCGGCATAGGCCGCGCCGATGTCCACCGCGGGTGTGTTGCGGCCACCCTGCTCCTCACTGCCCCAAAGACCGAAATGCAGGACCCGGGTGTCTTCGCGCAGTGGCGCCCAGGTGGCGCGTGCGGACGCACCCCAGCCTTCGTTGCGGGCCGTGTCGTCCTCGCGCAGGGTGAACACCGACACGCCCAGCGAGCCGGCGCGCAGCGGCGTCAGCAACCCTGCGCCCTGCTGCCACTGACGATCGGCGAACAGACCGGAGGCGCTGGTGTAGCCGCGCTCCATCACGCTCAGATCGTTCGAGCTGCCGAGTTCCTCCATCGATCGATGCGGCTTGAACTGGCCGAGGGTGAGGGTGGACACGCCCAGCGCGCGCTCCACGTAGACGTCGCGCAGGTCCACTGCATCGCCAGACAGTTCGACCTGCAGGCGGTAGTTCCAACCGGCTGCCTCGCCATCGAAATTGACCCGTGCCCGGCGGAACTCGCTGCCGCCGGTGGCTGCGCGCGCGCCTTCGCTGTGGGCGTAGAAGTCGTAGTGCAGGCGACCGCCGATTCCGAAGCTGCGGTCGACCGACTCGTCGGCGATCTCGAGCCCGGGGCCGGCATCGATCTCGGTGGTTCCCGGACCGCCGGAGCCCGCCGGCAAAGCGACGCCGGCCGCCGCGGCGCCGCGCGCTTCCAGTTCGGACACGCGCGCCTGCAGGCGTTCAAGCTCTGCGCGCAGTGCGGCGATTTCCGCTGCCAGTGCCGGGTCTTGGGTCTGTGCGGAGGCCGGCGACAGGGACAGCACGGCAAGGCCGAGGCCAAGCGCGAGCGGCAGCGCCCGACGGGCGGGCACGGTGAGGGAGTAAGCCATGGAATGCTCCTGGGGTGGCTGCGAGAAGCGGAATGTCAGCCCGTTCGATCCTCGGGCGGCGGTGGATCCAGCCGGTAACCGAGGCCGCGCACCGTGGTGATGCGTGAGGTCTGGCCGACCGTGTCGAGCTTGCTGCGCAGGCGGCGGATGTAGACGTCCACCACGTTGGTGAGCGGATCCGAATCGATGCCCCAGACGTTGGAGAGGATGCGCTCGCGGCTGAACAGTCGCCCTGGCGCGCTCATGAGCAGCTCCAGCAGGGCGAGCTCCTTCGCTGTCAGCGGCAGTTCGACGCCGTCGCGGCGCACCTCCATGCGGCGACGGTCGAACACCAGGTCGCCCACCACCAGCTCGGCGGCGCGCTCCACCCACTGCGGCGGGCGCCTCAGCAGCGCCTCGACCCGCGCCAGCAGTTCATCGAAGGCGAAGGGTTTGGTCAGATAGTCGTCGGCGCCGCAGCGCAGTCCGGCGACGCGCTCCTGCACGCTGCCCATGGCGGTCAGCATCAGCACCGGCAGGGCGAGGCATTCCGACCGGATCTGCTGGCACAGCTCCATGCCCGACTGTCCCGGCAGCATGACGTCGAACAGGGCGAGATCGAAGCCGCCGCGGCGCAGCAGGGGCAGGGCCTCTTCCGCGCTGCCGACTGCCGTGGGCGTGTAGCCTTCCGCACGCAGGCCGCGCAGCAGGAAGTCGGCGACGCGGGTGTCGTCCTCGACGATCAGCAGGGTCTTGCTCATGCGGGGCCTTCGGCCGGGCTGATGGGAAGCGCAATGCTCGCACGCAGGCCGCCCGGGGCGCGGTTGAACAGCTCGATGCTGCCGCCCAAGCCCTGGACGATGCGCAGGGCGATGGCAAGCCCGAGGCCCTGTCCTTGCGGAGCGTGCTGCAAGCCGGCGGCCCCGCGGTAGTGCGGTTCGAAGGCGCGCTCCAACTCGGCCGCCGCCATGCCCGGGCCTTCGTCATCGATCTGGACCAGCCAGTGCTCGCTGTCCGAGGCGATGTCGACGGTCACCTGCGTGCCGCCCGGCGAGTAGCGCAGGGCGTTGTCAAGCAGGATCACGAGCGCCTGCTGCAGGCGTTCGCGATCGGCATCGACGAGACAGTTTCGCGGGGCCGCGTCGGCGTCGAAGTGCAGACGCAGATCGCGGTGCTCGGCGACGGCCTGCATCTGGCTCACGGCGGCCGCCACGATGTCGCGGAGATGTTCGGTGCGGATCGTCAGCGCGTAGTCCAGCGGGCCGCCTCGGGCGGCATCCAGCAGGTCCTGGATCCGTCCTCCGAGTTCGCTGGTGGCGTCGATGATGCGTGCCAGGGCTTCGCTCTGGGCGTTCGGGTTGTTCGGGCTGCGCAGGGCGACCTCGGCTTCGCCGCGGATCACCGTGGCTGGCGTGCGCAGCTCGTGGCTCAATTCCGCGAAGAACTGCCGACGGCGCGCTTCGATGCCCAACAGAGTTTCATAGGCGTGGCTCAGTGCGCGCGTGCGCTCGGCGACCAGCTCATCGAGCTGCTGCTGCAGCTGCTGGCTGCGCGCCTGCGCAGCGGCAAGGCGTTCGGCCATCGAGTCGAGCAGCGAGCCAATGCGCGCGAACTCATTGCGACCGCTGACGCGGCTGCGGGCGCTGAAGTCACCGGCGGCAAGCTCCGAGCTCAAGCGCGCGAGATCGGCGAAGGGACGGTCGAGCCGACGCACGAAGTACGCGACGGAGACGAAGGCCAGCGCGCAGACGCTCAGCGCCAGCAGCAATTCGTACTGGCGCACGCGCGCCAGCGCTTTGGACAGTTCGGCCGAGGCCTCGAGACTGGCCGTCTCATGCCGGTTGACCGCTTCGCGCAGCAGCATGCGCATGTCGCGTCCGGCGAGTTCGTCGAAGGCCAGCAGGGTGGTGCGCCACTGTTCGGCGGGCGGCAGTTCGGCGCCGGGCCGCTCGGCGGCTTCGAGGGCCGCATCCATGGTGGCGATGTTGAGCGCCACGGTCTCGACTTCGCGGCGCTCCATCTCGCGGGTTTCTTCCGGGGCCGCCTCGGCCAGCTCGCGCAGGGCTTCAAGGCTGGAAAGCACGGACTCCATCAGCGCGTCGCGCACCTCGGGCGCGGGGTCGTGGGCCAGCATGCGCTGCGCGAACCACACCTTCAGCCGCTGCTTGTTACCTGAGATCTCAAGGTACTCCGCGAGCATGCGGGTGGCATTGACGCTGCGTTCGGCATGGTGGGCGGCCGTCGAGGCCGCCCACCACGCAAACACCGATTGCACGAGCGCGAGCAGGGCAAGAGCGGAAAACGCAATGGCGAGCCGGGTGCGGATCATGAGCCGTGGGATCTGTCATCGCCCGGCCCGCCAGGGGCGCGGAGCAGGTGGAGGGAACTGCCGCCGCGTGGGGCGGCAGAGCCCTCGCACGGTGATCAGGACGCGGTGTAGGGCAGCGAGCTGTGGTGCACGACGATGCGCAGCTTGCCCTGGTCATCCTTCTTGAACTTCCAGGTCTTGTCGACCGTGGTGGTGGTGCCGTCCTTGTTGGTGATCATCACATTGCCCATCGTCGTGGCGACGTCACCGTTGATGTGGATCGCGGCATTCTCGGCGCGGCAGGCGGTCCAGCCCTTCAGGGCGAAGCCGCTGTCGTCCGGGAAGTTGCTGTCGCCACCCACGAAGTAGGCCAGTGCGCCCTCGCGGGTGGTGCGGAAGGTCTGCGGGGCCACCGTCAGCGTGGGCTTGAACAGCACCGGGCCGAGGTTGTAACCGTAGGCGGCGTCGATGATCTCGCCGGCGAGCTTCTTGGCGGCAGCGTGACCCTGCTCTTCGCCGGTCTTGCTGATCGACACCAGCGCGTTGCACCACGCAGTCTGCGCGGCCAACACTTCGGCTTCGGTGACATTGGCATCGTAAACGGGAGCCTTGGCGGAGACGCTGGCGGCCAGGGACAGGGCGATCAGAGCGAAGCTGGTACGGTACATGGCGGACCTCTGGGAGTGAGGGGCAGGGCTGCCCCGGTGCCATGCCATTGGAATCGGCCCGCCATGACGCGCGCGTCCGTCGGGCATGAAACGAGCCGGCGCGACGCATTACAGGAGCATGAAAAGCTCCGCGAGGCGGCTGTCCGGCGGCATGGCGGAGCGTTCACCCGGGCGTCGTCCGGCGCCCCTGGGGGTGCGACTCGGCGCTATGGGCAAGCGCAGAAGCAATGTCGCGGTGACCGACTGGCCAGCCGCCGCCGCTGCCGGCAGCCTTGCCTCAAGCCGTGGAGTTCCCCGCTCATGACAACCGTGCTCTCCCTTCGCTACGCGCTGCGTCCGATCGCCGCCCATGATCAGGAGCTGGCTTACTCCATCACCCGCGAAGCCATGCGCGGCTACGTCGAGCAGACCTGGGGAGCGTGGGTCGAGGCGGAGCAGCGCGAACGCCATGCCCTGACGTTCAATCCGGGCGAGCAGGATTTCATCGTTCAGGACGGCGAGGTGCTGGGACTGCGCGCCCTGCGCTGGCGCGTCACCGATCTGTTCCTCGCGCGCCTGTATCTGCGGCCGCAGGCGCAGGGCAGGGGCCTCGGCAGCGCCGTGCTTCGCGACCTGCTGGGACAGGCCCGCGCCGTCGGCCGCGGCGTCGAGCTGCAGGTGCTGAAAGTGAACTCTGGCGCCCAGCGCTTCTATGCCCGCCACGGGTTCATCCGCGCGGGCGAACGCGACGCGTACTGGCTGATGCGGGCGCCTTGAACCCGAGTTCCGTGCGGCTTCGGAGGCGGCTGCGTCCGTTGTTGGCGGGAATACTTCCGCATCGGCATCAGCCCTGCGCCCTGCCGGTCCGCCGCGGCATCGGCCGTGGCTTCGGCGAATCGCTGGATTGAGACCTTCGCTCGGGCCCCCTGCCCGGCCTCAGCGGTAGCGGCGCTCCACGTAGTCTTCGATGAGGCCGATGAACTCGGTGACGATGTTGTCGCCGCGGAGCGTGGTCGCCTTCTCGCCGTCGATGAACACCGGCGCGACCGGGGCTTCTCCGGTGCCTGGCAGGGAGATGCCGATGTTGGCGTGCTTGCTCTCGCCGGGCCCGTTGACCACGCAACCCATCACCGCGAGCGTGAGGTTCTCGACGCCAGGGTGCTTCAGCTTCCACTCCGGCATGCGCTCACGCACATGGGCCTGCACCTGCTTCGCCAGCTCCTGGAAAAACTCGCTGGTGGTGCGACCGCAGCCCGGGCAGGCGGTGACCAGCGGGGTGAAGGCGCGCAGCCCGAGCGTTTGCAGCATTTCCTGCGCGACCACGACTTCGGTGGTGCGCGACTGCCCGGGCTCGGGCGTCAGGGACACGCGGATGGTGTCGCCGATGCCCTCCTGCATCAGGATCGCCAGCGCCGCGGTGGAGGCGACGATGCCCTTCGAGCCCATGCCGGCCTCGGTCAGGCCGAGGTGCAGCGGGAACTGCGAACGACGCGCCAGGTCGCGGTAGACCGCGATCAGGTCCTGCACGCCCGAGACCTTGCAGGACAGGATGATGTTCTCGGGCGCCAGGCCGATCTCGACCGCGCGTTCGGCGGAATCCAGCGCCGAGCGGATCAGCGCCTCGCGCAGCACGCGCGCGGCATCCCAGGGCTCGGCGCGCTCGGCGTTCTCGTCCATCAGCCGCGCCGCCAGGTCCTGGTCCAGCGAACCCCAGTTGGCGCCGATGCGCACCGGCTTGCGATGGCGGATCGCGAACTCGATGAGCTGGGCGAACTGGGTATCGCGCTTGCGGCCGAAGCCGACGTTGCCCGGGTTGATGCGGTACTTGGCCAGTGCCTCGGCGCAGGCGGGTTCATCGGCGAGCAGCTTGTGGCCGTTGTAGTGGAAGTCGCCGATCAGGGGCACTTCGATGCCCATCATCGCCAGCTTGTCGCGGATGCGTGGCACCGCGGCCGCGGCCTCGGCGGTGTTGACCGTGATCCGCACGAGTTCCGAACCCGCGCGCCACAGTTCGCCGACCTGCTTGACGGTCGCCGCCACGTCGGCGGTGTCGGTGTTGGTCATCGACTGCACCACGATCGGTGCGCCGCCGCCCACGGCGACGCCGCCCACGCGGGCACGGAGCGTCCGACGACGCTCGATCACTTGCAGTTCGGACATTCAGATCACCGGGCTTTCAGGGGCAGGGCTGCGCTCGGCGCGAAGCAGGACGTAGTCACCCGCCTGTTCCACCGCCGCAAGGCCGTGGAAGGATACCGCCTCGGTTCCGGGCGTTGATTCAAGATCGTCCTGATCGACAGGCAGGCCCGCGACTTCGATGCGTCCGGCGTTGGCGTCGATCAAGGACGGTGCCAGCAGGTGCTGGCACTCGCTGTCCGGATCGCGCAGCCAGCGCACGGCGATACCGCGCTGGGGCGGCTTCGGCGTACCAAGAAGATCGAGTGTCCGCAGGCCGACGGCAAAGGCGCGCCGGGCCAGCAGCTCGACGCCCGCGTCCACCGAACCGTCGCCGTGGTAGCGCATCCAACGGACCACGCCAACCATCCACAGCGGGTCGTCCTCCTCGTGGGCGATGGTCAGGCCCAGCACCTCGCCGACGCGGATGCGGATGCCGGTTTCCCGCGCCCACAGGAGGCGATAGCCGCCGAGGCTCTGGTCCAGCACCTGCGCTCGCACCCGGCTGGCCTTGACTGTCTCCTGGGTGGCTTGCGCCCAGCTGGCGTGGGGCGCTGCACCGACTCGATGGCCGGTGACCTGATGCATGAAGGCGTCGAAGTCCTGCTCGCCGGCGAGGAAGTAATGGAGGCCGCTCAGCCCGATGACCGTGTCCAGCGCGTGGGTGGCGCCCAGCCGGCGCGCACGCCGGGCCGCCGCGGTGCCCCAACCGGCCCGAAGGCGTCGGAGCAACTCCGCCGGGGCGTCGAGGCTTCGACGCTGGCGCTTGAGCTTGAGGTGCACCTGCTCGATTCCGACGCTTTGCAGGGGCGCTTCGAGCTGGCTCCGGAGCGGCGTGAGGTCGAGCCAAAGCACCGAGGCAGCGCCCGCCTCGCGCTCTTCAGGGATGTACCCCGGGCCGCGGTCGGTCGCCACCGGGACCGCGAAATCGGACTCTCCGCCCTGCTTTTCCTTCAGCTCCAGCTCGCCGACCAGATCGCGACAGATGGGCCAGAGGTCGGCCTGCTCACGCTGGCTGAAGCGAAAGGGGTTGGACAGGGCCAGCAGCACGGACTGCAGGTACACCTGCTCGACGCTGCAGGGACCGCCTTCCGAGGGCTCGGTCACGGCCTTCGCGGCCAGCCCGGCCGCGCGGGCGAAGCGATAGACGGAATGCAGGCCGAACCAGGTCCCCGGCAGCGGCATGCGATAGAGGAAGTAGCAGAGCGAGAGCAGGCGGGCATGGTGGACGGCCGCCCGTAGCAGCAGCTGCGAGACCGAACCCCGCCTGAGGAATGACACGGCTCCCGACGGTGCGAGCGTCTCCTGTGCTGCGGCGCGATAGCCGTTGGCCAGCTCGCGATGCAGGTTGAGGCAGGCCTCGGCTGTCTGCGATGCCTGCGGCGACAGCGGGAAGGAGCTGGTCTGCAGCTGCCGGTCGAGGAACTGCAGGGCTTCGAGCACCGCAGGGCGGACCAAATCGAGAATCGCGGCCCGCTGGCCGCCCTGGAGCGACCTTTGGCGCAATTGGGCGAAGGCATCCGCGAGTCGCGCAAGCGTGACCTGCGGGTTGGCGCGGGGCAGGTCCTCCACCCACCGCGCAACCGCCTTGGGATCCGACGGGAAGCTGCCGACGGCAGCGCTGGAACGCTCCGGTAGCTGCTCTCCCAACTGCTGGTAGGGCTCTGACATGCGTGCACTGATCCTGATGTGCGGCTCGGGTGTCCACGGACGCTTCGTTAGGTCTGGGCCTGCGCCCGCCGACGTCTGCGCCGGGCCGCAGTCTAGCAGCGCACACACAGGCGTCAGCCCTCCCGCCGCGCGGCTGAAGCGCGGCGTCGCAACCCGCTGCGCCCGGGAGGACGCTCGCCATCGGCTGGATGGGGCAGGCCTCAACTGAAGTTGGGGGATGCAAGGTTGGGGCCGCTGTCGCATCGCCGCTGCGTCGAATCCTCGACGCCGGAGCGCGCCGTCCTGCCCGCATCCGCATGCGCACAGCACGTGCTGCGGTTAGCATGCGAGGCCCCGCGTCCGGCCCTCTCCGCGCTTGAATCCCAACCCTTCTCTCGCTGCTTCGCCGCCCAGCCTCACGCCGAGCAGCCTCAATGCGCTCGCCCGGGATCTGCTCGAGGGCGCGTTTCCGCTGGTCTGGGTCGAGGGCGAACTGTCCGGCGTTTCGCGGCCGGCTTCAGGGCACCTGTACTTCACGCTGAAGGACGCCCGTGCCCAGGTGCGCGGCGCGCTGTTCAAGCAGCGCAGCCTGCGGCTTGCATTCACCCCCCAGGATGGCCAACAGGTGCTCGTGCGCGGCCGGCTCTCGCTCTACGAGCCGCGCGGCGACTACCAGCTCATCGCCGAGCACATCGAGCCCGCGGGCGAGGGTGCACTGCGCCGGGCCTTCGAGGCCCTGCGCGCGCGGCTCGAAGCCGAGGGCCTCTTCGCGGAGGCGCGCAAGCGCCCCCTGCCGCTGCCGCCGCGGTGCCTCGGGGTGGTGACATCGCCCAGCGGAGCGGCGGTGCGCGACGTGCTCAGCGTGCTGGCGCGGCGGTTTCCGCTCATCGAGGTCGAGGTGCTGCCGGTGCCGGTGCAGGGCAGGGAGGCGCCGGCGCAGATCCGCGCCATGCTCGAGCGCGCGGATGCCAGCCAGCGCTACGACGCCCTGCTGCTGACCCGCGGCGGCGGCTCCCTGGAAGACCTGTTCGCCTTCAACGACGAGGCGCTGGCGCGCTGTATCGCCGCGTTGCGTACCCCGCTGGTGTCCGCGATCGGGCATGAGATCGACTTCAGCATCAGCGACTTCGTGGCCGATCTGCGGGCTCCGACGCCCTCGGCCGCCGCCGAGCTTCTGGTGCCCGACCAGGCGGAGCTGCGCGCCCGCCTCGCCCAGCTACGCCGCCGTGCGCAGCTCAGCCAGGCCCAGCGTGCGCAGCGATTCGGACAGCGCCTCGACCAGCTCGAACTGCGCCTTCGCGCCCAGGCGCCGGCCGTGCGCCTGCAGCGTTTGCGCGAGCGCCTGCGGGCCGCGGGCCTGCGTCTGCCAGAGTCGGAGCTGCGGGCGCGTGGCCGCCTCGGCCAGGGCCTGGTGCGCCTCGGCCAGCGACTCGACCGGCAGAACCCCGCGCTCCGTCTGCTCCGCGAGCGCGAGCGCTCGCGTGCGCTGCTCCTGCGCTTGCAGGGTGCGCTCGACCGCCTTCGGGCTGGCTTGCTTGCGCGCACCCTCTCGGCGGTCAGCCCGCTCGCGACCCTGGGCCGTGGCTACGCCATCCTGCAGGACGCCAGCAGTGGCCGGGTGATCGCTCGCCGTGCCGATGCCCGGCCTGGCCAAGCCCTCGTCGCCCGGCTCGCCGACGGTGAGCTGGGTCTGCGCTGCGATCCGTCCTGATGCGCCTGTTCGACCCCGAAGGCGCTGCTGCGGTCGAGGCTCGTCCGGCAGCCGAGCCCGAGGACGGTGAGCTCATGCAGCGTTTCGCGCGCGGTGACATGGCCGCTTTCGAGCAGCTGTATGCGCGCCATCGCGGCGGCCTGATGCGCTTCCTGCAGCGTGGACTGGGACGGCGCGAAACCGCTGAGGAGTGCTTCCAGGAGGTCTGGAGCCGCGTGATCGCCGCGCGCGAGCGCTACCAGCCGGAGGCGCGGTTCGCCACTTGGCTCTACCAGATCGCCCATAACCTGCTGATCGACCAGTACCGTCGTCAACGCCCGGAGATCAACGTCGAGGAGCTTCCCGAAGAGGCGGAGCGTGACGACAACCCCTTCGGCGACGGCGCTGCGTTGACTCCGGAAGCGCAGCTCAGCGCGTTCGAACAGGCGCGGCGGCTGCAGCAGGCCTTGACCGAGTTGCCCGACGAGCAGCGTATCGCCCTGCAGTTGCGGCTGGAGCAGGAATTGAGCCTCGAAGAAATCGGCGCCATCACCGGCGCCGGCCGAGAAACCGTGAAGTCCCGGCTGCGCTACGCGCTGGACAAACTGAAGGACCGGCTGCGCCCATGAGCACTCCATCGCGTCCCACCGGGCATGGCCCTGTCGCTCCCATGCGGAATGCAGCGCCCGAGCGCAGTCCGCTTGATGCGGAGGAGGCGGCGGCCGCGGCTGCTCTGCGTGCACTGCCGGCGAATGATCCCTCGCCCGAGCTGGATGCGCGCGTGCTGGCGATGGCGCGTGCCGCGCTGGGCGAGGCGGCGCCACGGGCGCGGTCACAGGCCGCGGCGCGCGGGCGGCGAAAGCCGCGCGCTCTGTGGTGGCTGGGCAGTGCCGCGGGCGCAGTCATGGCCGCGGGGATCGGTTGGCAGCTGGGTGGCTTCTCGGAGCCGACCTCACCTGCAGGTCATCCACCGTCTGGGCCCGTCGTTTCGGGCACGGGGGCGGCCGGCGCGAATTCCGAGTTCGAGGTGCTGATGATTCCTCGCCGCCCCGCGACGACAGGAGAGGAAAGCGCTGTCCCCAGCGAGCGGCCAACGCGCGCTGGAGCGGTTCCCGCGGAGCGCGCACGCCTTGCCCCCCTGCAGCCGCTGCCGGCGAGTCGGCTTGAGCAGAGCACTCCGCGCTCGCCTGCGCCGGCAGCGCCGGCGAGCGCGGCGCCGGGCGAACCGGAAATCGCCGCGCCGGCAACCCCGCCGCAGAGCACCGCTCCTCAGGCCGAATTGCCAAGCGCGACGATGGACAAGCCCGAAGATGCAGCGCTGGATGAGATCGTGGTGACCGGGTCGCGGGTCGCCGGGTCCGATTTCCCGCCGGTTGCGCAGGACTTTCGACTGGTGCCGGATGACTGGGTCGAGCGTATCCGTGCGCGCCGCGACGCCGGTGATGTCGAGTCGGCGCGGCGCAGTCTGGTGGAATTCATGCGTGCCAATCCGCAGCGACCTGTGCCCGTCGATCTGCGCCCTCTACTGAGCGATATGCAGTGAGCCGCAGCACTCTCGCGGAGGCGGTATCGCTGGAGCAGGAGATCAAGCGGAGCCGCTTCCTCTGCCGCGCCGCCCCGATCGACAGCCCCGAGGCGGCCACGGCCTTTCTTCGCGAGGTGGCCGAGCCGGCGGCTACCCACAACTGCTGGGCGTTCCGCATCGGTGAGCTGTATCGATCTTCCGACGATGGCGAGCCGGCAGGCACCGCGGGTCGCCCGATACTCGCGGCGATCGACGGGCAGGGGCTCGATGGAGTGATCGCGGTGGTGACGCGCTGGTACGGCGGCATCAAGCTCGGTGCCGGCGGTCTGGTCCGTGCGTATGGCGGCTGCGCGGCCGAGTGCCTGCGAACGGCGCCGCGCCTCGCGATCGTCGACACACGGGAGTTGCGCCTGCGCTGTGGCTTTGCCGACCTTGGCGAGGTGCACGGCCTGATGGGGCTGCATGGCGCGCAGAAGCTCGAAGAGCAGTTCGACGCCGAAGGCGTCGCGCTGCGGATGCGCATGGCAGTCGATCGGGTCGAGGGTTTTGCGCATGCACTGCGCGAGAGCAGTCGGGGACGGCTTCGGCTGGAGTGGGTCGAGCTCCATCCCTGAGCTTCGCCATCTGCGAGCAGCTCCAATGCGCGGTGGGTCGACCCGTGGCCGCGGCGCCTTGGGATGCGCGGCGGCGCGCATAGCCGCGAGGGGCGCGGGGCTTTCTGCTCAGAGGGTGCGCGGCAGAAAGACCCGAAGCGACGCCAGCAGTCCTTCCGCTGTCCGCTCCACCAGTGCGACCGCCTGCCCATCCGGGCCGAAGGCGGCATGGGCGCCGTCTGCGAGATGGGCGTAGCCGGCGGGTCGCTGGCCGCGGCGCACCTGCGCCGACTGTTCGGCGTCGAGTTCCAGCCGCGGGAAGTCTGCAAGCCCGGCCTCCAGCGGCAGCAGCCACGCTGGCGAAGGCAGCCTGGCTTCGGCCTCGATGCGTTCGAGGCTGATCATCTGTGGCCTGCGGAAGGGCTCGACCCAGAGTCGGCGCAACTCGGTGACGTGGGCACCGCAGCCGAGCGCCTCGCCGAGATCGCGCACCAGCGAGCGCACATAGGTCCCCGAGCCGCACTCGACGTGCAGCCGCAGGCGCTGACCCTCGATGGCGATCAGATCGAATCGGTCGACCTGCACGGGCCGTGGTTCGAGCTCGAGCGACTCCCCGCGGCGTGCGCGCAGGTACATCGGTTCGCCGCCGCGTTTCAGCGCCGAGTAGATCGGTGGCACCTGCAGGATCGCGCCGCGCAGTGCGCGCAGTGCCGATTCGATGCGGCCGGCATCCAAGGCAGGCACCGCGCGCTCGCGCAGCGGTTGGCCATCGGCGTCGTCGGTGTCGGTGGTGAGGCCGAGGGCGGCGACAGTCTCGTAAGCTTTGCGCGCCCCAAGCAGCTGCCCGGCGATCTTGGTCGCCTCGCCAAAGCACAGCGGCAGCAGACCTGTGGCAAGCGGATCGAGTGCGCCGGTATGGCCGCCCTTTTCAGCCCGCAGCAGATGCCGCGCGCGCTGCAGCGCCTGGTTGGACGACATGCCGGCGGGCTTGTCGAGCAGGACAATGCCGTCCAGCCGACGCCAGACGATACGCGCCTGACGCGACATGGGATTTACTCCGGCCCGCGCAGCAGGGCGTCGATGCGCTCGCCGCGGTCGACCGAATCGTCGTAGTGGAAATGCAGCTCGGGCACCGAACGCATGCGCACGCGCTTGCCCAGCTCCATGCGCATTTCCTTGGCGAGTTCCTTCAACGCCTTCAACGCCTCCTTGGCCCGCTCGGGCTGCAGGGCGGTGAAGAACACCTTGGCGTGCGCCATGTCGCGGGTGACTTCCACATCGGACACGCTGACCGAGGGCAGGCCGTGCTCGCGCACGGCCTCATGCACCAGCTGGCCGATATCACGGCGAAGCTGGGCGGAGACGCGGTCAGTGCGGTGGAAGCTGCGTTTCATTCTGAGCCGGGAATTGGGAATCGGGAATGGGGAGTCGGCAAAGCCGGGGCCGACGCGGGGCGCAGCATTGGCCATGTAGGAGTAGGGAACGGGGTACGGATGCCCGCCTTGAGCGATTCCCGATTCCCCATTCCCGTTTCGGCACACTCACAGAGTGCGCTGAACCTCGATACGCTCGTAGCACTCGATCTGGTCGCCCGGCTTCACGTCGTTGTACTGCTTGACCGCGATTCCGCACTCGGTGCCCATGCGGACTTCGTCGACGATGTCCTTGAAGCGGCGCAGCGACTCCAGCTCGCCCTGGAAGATGACGGTCTGGTTGCGGAGCACGCGGATCGGCTTGTTGCGGCGGACCACGCCCTCGATGACGATCGAGCCGGCGACTGCACCGAACTTGGAGCTGCGGAAGACCTCCCGGACCTCGGCGGTGCCGATGATCTCTTCGCGGATCTCCACGCCGAGCAGGCCGGAAGCCACCTGCTTCACCTGGTCGATCACGTCGTAGATGATCGAGAAGTAGCGCAGGTCGAGGCCGTTGGCCTCGATCACGCGACGGGCAGCGGCGTCGGCGCGGACGTTGAAGCCGATCACCACGGCCTTGGAGGCAGCGGCCAGCGTGGCGTCGGACTCGTTGATGCCGCCCACCCCCGAGGCGATCACGTTGATGCGGATCAGGTCGTTGGAGAGGCTGGTCAGCGAATCGCGCAGGGCTTCGACCGAACCCTGCACGTCCGCCTTCACGACCAGATTGAGGGTCTGCTGGCCTTCGCCCTGGCCCATCTGGGCCATGATGTCTTCCATGCGGTTGCCGGCCTGCTTGACCAGGCGAGTCTCGCGCTTCTTGGCTTCGCGCTGCTGGGCAACATCCTTGGCGAGACGCTCGTCTTCGACCACCACGAAGTCGTCGCCGGCATCGGGCACGCCCGACAGGCCCAGCATGACCACGGGAATGGAAGGCGTGGCCGAGTCAACTTGACGGCCGGCCTCGTCGAACAGCGCGCGAACGCGGCCGTACTGGGTGCCGCAGACCACGAAGTCGCCCTTCTTGAGCGTGCCGGTCTGCACCAGCACGGTCGCGACGGGGCCGCGGCCCTTGTCCAGCGTGGACTCGATGACTGCACCGGTGGCGCGGCCGTCGACCACGGCGCGAAGCTCCATGACTTCGGCCTGGATCGAGATCGCGTCCAGCAAGGTGTCGATGCCCATGCCGGTCTTGGCCGAGACGGGGACGAACTGGGTATCGCCGCCCCACTCTTCGGGGATGACTTCGTGGTTCGCCAGACCCTGCTTGACGTTGTCGGGGTTGGCGTCCGACTTGTCCATCTTGTTGATGGCGACGATCAGCGGAACGCCGGCCGCCTTGGCGTGCTTGATCGCCTCGACGGTCTGCGGCATCACGCCGTCATCGGCGGCGACCACCAGCACGACGATGTCGGTGAGCTTGGCGCCGCGCGCGCGCATCTGCGTGAAAGCGGCGTGGCCCGGGGTGTCGAGGAAGCTGATCACGCCCTTCGGCGTTTCGACGTGGTATGCGCCGATGTGCTGGGTGATTCCGCCCGCTTCGCCTGAGGCGACGCGGGTGCGGCGGATATGGTCGAGCAGCGAGGTCTTGCCGTGGTCGACGTGGCCCATGATCGTGACCACAGGCGGGCGCGCTTCGCCTTCGCCGGTCTGCTCGGCGTGGGCGATCAGGGCGTCCTCGACGTCGTTCTCGTTGGCACGCACCGCGGTGTGGCCGAGCTCCTCGACCACCAGCACGGCGGTGTCGTGGTCGATGGTCTGGTTGATGGTCGCCATCACGCCCATCTTGAACAGCGCCTTGACCACCTCGGCGCCCTTCAGCGCCAGCTTCTGCGCCAGATCGGCGACCACGATGCTGTCGCCGATGGCGACTTCGCGGGTCATCGGCGCCAACGGGCGCGAGAAACCGTGGGTGCCACCGCCGGAGCGGGAGGCTTCCTGGCGGCGCTGGCCCGGCTTCTTGCGGGCGCCGCGGCGCGCCATGCCAGCATCGGAAAGATGCAGCTCACCGCGCCCGAAGCGCGAACCGGCGTCGTCTTCACCGCCCGGACGCGCAGGTGCACCGCGCGCCGGACGCGCACGCCGATCATCTCGACCACGGGCGGGACCCGGGGGCGGCGGCGGCGCGGAGCCCGGGCCGGCCGGCCGCATGCCAGGGCGCGGCGGCGCCCCCGCCGGACGCGGCGCACCGGGGCCGGACGGAGCGCCCGAGCGCATTGGAGGACGCGATGAGGGACTGTCGCTGCGCGGCGCCGGACGCGAGGTCGGCGCGCTCGGCGCCGGTGCACGCGAGGGCGGCTGAGGGGCGGCGGGCGCCGCCGCAGCGGGCACCGGAGCCGCCGGAGCGGGTGCGGGGGTGCTGGCTTCCACGGGCGCCGGCGCTTCCTGCGGGCGGCGACGGGCTTCTTCTTCCTCGCGCTGGCGGGCCTCTTCGGCCGCCTTGCGCTGATCGGCCTCGCGCCGAGCCGCTTCTTCGGCTTCCTGACGGGCCTGCGATTCGGCCAGCAGGCGCTGCGCCTCCTCGCGATCGGGATCGTCGGTGGCCGAGATCTCACTGCGCTTCACATAGGTGCGCTTCTGGCGCACCTCGACGTTGACCGTGGTCTTCTGCTTGCCGGCAGCGACCGTGATCTCTTCGACCTTACGGCGCTTGAGCGTGATCTGGCGGGGGGCCGAAGCTTCTTCAGGCGCATCGGTCTTGCCATGCGTGCGGCGCAGGAAGCCAAGCAGCTTCATCTTCTCCGCGCTGGTCACCACCTGGTCGGGCCCGCTGAAGTTCATGCCGGCCTCGGCGAGCTGCTCGAGGAGCTTCTCGACCGGGGTGCCCGTCAACTTGGCGAGGGTGCGTACCGTAACTTCCGACATGTGGCTTCCTAAAGATTCATGGGCCCGGCCGCGCCGCACACGGGCGTCAAGCCGGCAATTCTACCGCGGAGAGGGCGCCCGCGCCCGAGGCGCGGGCGCGGCCTGCGCGCTCATTCGAACCAGTGCTTGCGTGCTTCCATGATCAGCTTGGCCGCACGCTCGGCGTCCAGACCCTCGATATCGCTGATCTCATCGACCGCCATCTCCGCGAGATCATCGCGGGTGGAAATGCCGCGGGCGGCGAGCGCGTAGGCGATTGCGTCATCCATGCCGTCAAGGCCCAGCAGATCCTCGGCCGGCTTGTGCTCCTCGAGCTGCTCTTCGGCCGCCAGAGCTTCAGTCAGCAGGGCATCGCGGGCGCGGGCGCGCAGCTCCTCTACGATGTCCTCGTCGAAGCCTTCCACGGCCAGCAGCTCGGCCGCCGGCACATAGGCGATTTCCTCGATCGTGCTGAAGCCCTCGCTGACCAGGATGCCGGCGATTTCCTCGTCGACCTCCATGCGGTCCATGAACAGCTTGCGCGCGCTGGCCTGCTCGGCTTCGCTCTTCGCTGCCACCTGGTCCTGGGTCATCACGTTGAGCTGCCAGCCGGTCAGCTTCGATGCGAGACGCACGTTCTGGCCGCCCTTGCCGATCGCCTGGGCCAGCTTGTCCTCGGCCACCGCGATATCCATCGCGTGACGCTCCTCATCGACGATGATCGACTGCACCTCGGCCGGCGCCATCGCATTGATGACGAACTGGGCCGGGTTCTCGCTCCACAGCACGATGTCGATGCGCTCACCGTTCAGCTCGTTGCTGACGGCCTGCACGCGCGAACCGCGCATGCCGATGCAGGCGCCGATGGGATCGGTGCGGGTGTCATGGGCGATGACGGCGATCTTGGCGCGATCGCCCGGGTCACGGGCGGCGCCCTTGATCTCGACCAGGCCCTGGCCGACTTCGGGCACTTCCAGCTTGAACAGCGACATCATGAACTCGGGCGCGGCGCGGCTGACGAACAGCTGCGGGCCACGTGCCTCGGAGCGCACGTCGTACAGGTACCCACGCACGCGGTCGCCCGGGCGCAGGGTGTCGCGCGGGATCGACTTGTCCTTGGGAATGAAGGCTTCGGCGTTGCCGCCCAGGTCGATGTAGATGTTGCCGCGCTCGACGCGCTTCACAATGCCGGTGATCAGTTCGCCCACGCGGTGCTTGAAGGCGTCCACAACCTGGGCACGCTCGGCCTCACGCACGCGCTGCACGATCACCTGCTTGGCTGCCTGCGCGGAGATGCGGCCGAAATCGACGTTCTCGACCTGCTCCTCAATGAACTCGCCGACCTGCGCGTCCGGCTTGATGTCGACGGCATCCATCAGGCGGATCTGATGGTGCGGGGATTCCATCACCACGTCGTCGGCGACCACCTCCCACACGCGGAAGGTCTCGTAGCTGCCATTGGCCCGGTTGATGGACACGCGCATCTGCACGTCCTCCTCCGGGTACTGCTTCTTGGCGGCGGAGGCCAGCGCAGCTTCGAGTGCCTCGAAGATCACGCCGCGCTCGACGCCTTTCTCGTTGGCAACAGCTTCGGCAACCAGCAGCAGTTCTTTGCTCATCGTCGTGTCTCCGGCAGGCGGATCAGCGCCTGGGGGTCAGGAAAGCTTGGGGTCGGTAAACGTACAGCGGCTCAGCGCCCGCGGCCCGGGCGGCGCGACGCCGGCTTGGCATCAGGATCGTCATAGATGGAGGCCTCGACCTGCTCGCCGTCCACTTCGACGGGCTCGCCCTGGCCAAGCGCGGAGAAGTCGGGCACGAGGCGGGCCTTGGCAATGTTGTCGTGGGCGAGGCGATAGGTCTTGCCATCCTGCTCGACCAGCACATCATCGCCCTCGACCCCGCGGATGTACGCGCTGAAGCGGCGGCGACCCTCGTGCGGGAGGTGCAGGGCGATCTTGGCCTGTTGCCCAAGGAATCGCTCGAAGTGGGCGGGCTTGAACAGCGGCCGGTCGAATCCGGGCGACGAGACTTCCAGGACATAGTTGCCCTGGATCGGATCATTGACGTCGAGCAGGGCGCTGACCTCGCGGCTGACCGCTGTGCAATCGTCCAGAGTGACGTGGCGGCCTTCGGCGTCGATGTAGATGCGCAGCACGCTGCGGTGGCTGCTCGGCGCGTACTCGATGCCAAGCAGCTCCAGTCCGAGGTCAATGACCGCGGGCGAGCACAGGGCTTCGAGCTCTTGGATTTTCTGGGACATGGACCGACCTCCGGATCTCGCGCGCTCGCAGCCAGGCGGAGCGCAGCCAGGGCACAGGGCCCTGTCCAAGACACCGGAGCCTCGCCGGACAACCTCACCGACGCTGCGGGCCCGAAAATGAAAGAGCCTCACAGGGAGGCTCTTTGCAATGCCGCTGAAAGAATTGATCTTCCACGGCGTCACTGATGGTAGCGGGGGCAGGATTTGAACCTGCGACCTTCGGGTTATGAGCCCGACGAGCTGCCAGACTGCTCCACCCCGCATCAGTCAGACGCCCAGTATAAGGAGCGTTTGCGTGCAGCGCAACAGGCGGATTGCGATCTCATTGATTTCGCCCTTGGCCAAGGCCGTTAGGTGCCGTCCTTTGCCAGGGTCATGTCTGCCCAGTTCATTTGCTTATCGAAGGCCACAGCAGCCCTCGGGGTCGGCGGTATCGTCGTCACGGTCTCGGTCTCGGTCTCGGTCTCGGTCAAGCGCGAGGGCGAGGGCCCGCTGGTCTGCGCGATGTGGGCTCGCCACGGCGAATTGCGGGTCGGATGCTCCAACAGCACGGCACCACCCGTGCGCTTGAGGTGCATGCGTGGGGCTCGCCACGTCCGGGCGGGAAGATCGCTGCGGAGAGGGAGAGCCACCCGGCGCCTTCCCCCTGTAGAATCGCGTTTTCCCGCTGCGTGTTCCCCCATGACTCCCCTGATCTTCGTCACCGGTGGCGTGGTGTCCTCGCTTGGCAAGGGCATCGCATCGGCCGCACTCGCGGCCATCCTGGAATCGCGCGGCCTGCGCGTGACCCTCATGAAGCTGGATCCGTACATCAACGTCGATCCCGGCACCATGAGCCCCTTCCAGCACGGTGAGGTCTACGTCACCGACGACGGCGCCGAAACCGACCTCGACCTTGGCCACTACGAGCGCTTCGTGCGCACGCGGCTCGGCCGCATGAACAGCATCACCACCGGCCGTATCTACGAGAACGTGATCCGCAAGGAGCGTCGCGGCGACTACCTCGGCGCCACCGTGCAGGTGATCCCGCACATCACCGACGAAATCAAGCGCTGCATCGATGCCGCCACCGCGGGCTACGACGTCGGCCTGGTCGAGATCGGCGGCACGGTCGGCGACATCGAGTCGCTGCCTTTCCTTGAGGCGATCCGCCAGATCCGCAGCGAGCGCGGCATTGAGAAAGCGCTGTTCATGCACCTGACCCTGGTGCCCTACATCGCCGCCGCCGGCGAGCTGAAGACCAAGCCGACCCAGCACTCGGTGAAGGAGCTGCGCAGCATCGGTATCCAGCCCGACGTGCTGCTCTGCCGCAGCGAGCAGCCGCTGCCCGAGGGCGAGCGCCGCAAGATCGCGCTGTTCACCAACGTGCCCGAGAAGGCGGTGATCTCGGTCATCGACGTCGCCAACATCTTCAGCATCGTGCCTTGGCTGCACGAGCAGAAGCTTGATGAGCTGGTGGTCCGCCAGCTGCACCTGCCGGCCCAGCGCGAGGCCGAGCTCGGCGACTGGAGGGAGGTGATCGATGCGGTCGACCACCCCGAGGACGAAGTCACCGTCGCCGTGGTCGGCAAATACGTCGATCACCAGGACGCCTACAAGTCGGTGGGCGAGGCGCTGAAGCACGGCGGTCTGCGCCAGCGCACCCGCGTGCGCCTGAAGTGGATCGAGTCGGAAGAGGTCGAGCGCCAGGGGCCGTCAGTGTTGGACGGCGTCGACGCCATCTTGGTGCCGGGCGGCTTCGGCGACCGCGGCTTCGAGGGCAAGGTGCGCACGGTGCAGCACGCCCGCGAGCAGGGCATTCCCTACTTCGGCATCTGCTACGGCATGCAGGCGGCGGTGGTCGATTTCGCCCGCAACGTGGCCGGCCTGGCCGGCGCCAACACCACCGAGAACGACCGCGACGTCGCGCATCCGGTGATCGGCCTGATCACCGAGTGGCGCACCTCGACCGGTGAGGTCGAGCGCCGCACCGAGGCCTCGGACCTCGGCGGCACCATGCGCCTCGGATCGCAGGAGTGCCGCTTGAAGCCCAACACCCGCTCGCGCGAGCTCTACGGCAAGGATGTCATCGCCGAGCGCCACCGCCACCGCTACGAGTTCAATAACTACTACCGCACCCAGCTGGAGGACGCGGGCCTGGTGATCGCGGGCAAGTCGATGGACGACCTGCTGGTCGAGATCGTCGAACTGCCGCGCGACACGCATCCGTGGTTCGTGGCCTGCCAGTTCCATCCTGAATTCACCTCGACCCCGCGCGACGGCCATCCGCTGTTCATCGGCTTCATCCGCGCCGCGCGCGAGCACAAGGCGGCTACTGCGAAGGAGGCCAGCGCATGAATCTCTGCGGGTTTGAAGTCGGCTTGGACAAGCCGCTGTTCCTGATTGCCGGGCCCTGCGTCATCGAGTCCCTGCAGCTGCAGATCGACACCGCCGGCAAGCTCAAGGAAATCACCTCCAAGCTGGGCGTGCCCTTCATCTTCAAGTCAAGCTTCGACAAGGCCAACCGCACCTCGGCGACCAGCTTCCGCGGCCCGGGCATGGAAGAAGGCCTGAAGGTGCTGGCCGAAGTGCGGCGCCAGGTTGGCGTGCCGGTGCTGACCGACGTGCACGAGTACACGCCGATGGACGAGGTCGCCAGCGTGGTCGACGTGCTGCAGACCCCGGCCTTCCTGTGCCGGCAGACCGACTTCATCCAGAAGGTGGCGCGTGCCGGCAAGCCGGTGAACATCAAGAAGGGCCAGTTCCTCAGCCCCTGGGAGATGAAGCACGTCACCGACAAGGCCAAGGCAACCGGCAACACCCAGATCATGGCCTGCGAGCGCGGCGTGAGCTTCGGCTACAACAATCTGGTCAGCGACATGCGCAGTCTGAGCGTGATGCGCGACACCGGCTGCCCGGTGGTGTTTGACGCCACCCATTCGGTGCAGCTGCCCGGCGGCGCCGGCGGCAAGAGCGGCGGCCAGCGCGAGTTCGTGCCGGTGCTCTCGCGCGCCGCGGTCGCCGTGGGCATCGCCGGCCTGTTCGCCGAGACCCACCCCGACCCCGAGAACGCCCTGTCCGACGGCCCCAACGCCTGGCCGCTGGGCCGCATGGCCGAGCTGCTCGAAAGCCTGGTCGAGCTCGACCGGGTTGTGAAGAAGCGGCCTTTCATCGAGATGGGTTGAGCGGGCGCCTGCCGATGCCTATGCGCAGTGGTTCAGTCGAAAGCGTCCAAGCCCGAGTGCGGCCCGCAGCGACGTTGTCCCCGGCGGGCGGCCGTACCGCTGTCGGCTTCGCGGCAGTGCTGGGACTGCTGCTGCCCTTCGCGCAGGCGGGTGCCTGCAGCATGAAGGATGGTGCGCCTTCGCTTAGGCAGCAGCTTGAGTCCGCTGAATCGGTCTTCGTTGCTCGCGTCACCGTCGCTCGCGAGGTGGCTACCGAAGAGCTGTTGTCCGCGGAGGCTCTCGCTGATCTCGATGAGGCAGAGCGTCATGCGCCTGTGATCGAGGCCACCTACCGATTGATTGAGCGTCTGAAGGGCGAGCCTCCCGCCAACGGTCATGTGTACGATCTTCCGTTCGCGGCCGGAAACTGCAGCTTGGGCCTTTTGCCAGGTTGGGACTATGTATTCGTTCTGCAGCCACCTGATCCCGAGTTCGGCCGACACGTCGTAGGCTTCTTCTCCGGTTCGTTCGGGCTCGGTGCCCACCGAACGTCCGACGAACCCGATACGAGCGAGCTTGAAGAAGTCCGCGCCATCCTTCGATCCCTTTCCACGGAACCCGAGACGCCATGAGCACGATCCGCAGCATCCACGCCCGCGAAATCCTCGACTCCCGCGGCAATCCCACGCTGGAAGCCGAAGTCGCGCTGGAATCCGGCCACGTCGGCCGCGCCGCCGTACCTTCGGGCGCGTCGACCGGCACTCGCGAGGCAGTGGAGCTGCGCGACGGTGACCGCACGCGCTACCTCGGCAAGGGCGTGACCCGCGCGGTGGCCAATGTGCGCGGCGCGATCAACGACGCTCTGCGCGGTTTCGACGGCGCCGACCAGGCAGGCCTCGACCAGCGGATGATCGCGCTCGACGGCACCGAGACCAAGAGCCACCTCGGCGCCAACGCGCTGCTCGGCGTGTCGCTCGCCAATGCGCATGCGCAGGCGGCGGCGCGCGGGTTGCCGCTTTGGACGCATCTACTGGGCGATCGCCAAGCGGTGCTGCCGGTGCCGATGATGAACATCATCAACGGCGGTGCGCACGCCGACAACAACGTCGACATGCAGGAGTTCATGGTGCTGCCGGTCGGCCTGCCGAGCTTCGCCGAGGCCCTGCGCGCCGGCACCGAGATCTTCCACGCGCTGAAGTCGGTGCTGAAGGGCCGCGGCCTGTCGACGGCGGTGGGCGACGAGGGCGGCTTCGCGCCGGACCTGCGCTCCAACGAGGAAGCCGTCGAGGTCATTCTTGAGGCGATCGGCAAGTCCGGCTATCGCGCCGGCGAGGACATCTACCTCGGCCTCGACTGCGCGGCGTCCGAGTTCTACGAGAACGGCAAGTACCAACTGGTTGGCGAAGGCCAGCGCTTGTCCTCCGAGCAGTTCGCCGACTTCCTCGCCGGCTGGTGCAAGCAGTACCCGATCATCACCATCGAAGACGGCATGGCCGAGGACGACTGGGACGGCTGGGCGGGCCTCACCGCGCGCCTGCGCGAGAACGTGCAGCTGGTGGGCGACGACCTGTTCGTGACCAACCCCAAGATCTTCCGCGAGGGCATCGCCAAGGGCATTGGCAACGCCATCCTGATCAAGGTCAACCAGATCGGCACGCTGACCGAAACGCTGGAGGCCATCGCCATGGCCGAAGCGGCCACCTACGCGCAGGTGATCTCGCACCGTTCGGGCGAAACCGAGGACACCACCATCGCCGATATCGCGGTGGCGACCACGGCGACCCAGATTAAGACCGGCTCGCTCTGCCGCTCGGACCGTGTCGCCAAGTACAACCAGCTGCTGCGCATAGAGGAAGCGCTGGGCGCTTCCGCGCGCTATGCCGGTCGCGCCGCGTTCCCGCAGCTGAAGCACTTCCGCTGACGGCCTGCGCCCCGCCTGGGCCCGCATGTTCCGACTCGCCATCCTTGCCCTGCTCGCCCTGCTGGTTTACCTGCAGGTGCAGCTGTGGACGGGTGCGGGCGGGCGGGCCCAAGTCGAGGACCTCGCGAAGGCCGTGGAGCGCCAGCGCGTCGAGAACGGCCAGCTGGAGCAGCGCAATGCCTCGCTGGAAGCCGAAGTGCTCGATCTCAAGGAAGGCGCTTCCGCGGTCGAGGAGCGCGCCCGCGCCGAGCTGGGCATGATCCAGCCCGGCGAGGTGTTCTATCGCGTGGTGGATGGCGACAAGGTGCCTGAGCCGCCGCCGCCTTCGCAGCCCGTCGAGGGCACGGCCGCAGCTGCGGCGCGTCCACAGCAATGAGCCCGCGCATCTGGGCGGTGCTGCCCGCCGCCGGCAGCGGCCAGCGCATGGGCGCCGCCGTGCCCAAGCAGTACCTGAGACTGGCCGGCCGCAGCGTGCTGGAGCACAGCCTGCGCGCCGTGCTGGCCCATTCCGAAGTGGCCGGAGCGGTGGTGGCGCTGGGCGCGGGCGATACGCGCTGGCCGGGTTGGACCGCGCTCGAGGGCAAGCCCGTCCTGCGCGTGGAAGGCGGCGCCGAGCGCGCCGACAGCGTGCGTGCCGCGCTGCGCCTGCTGGCCATGCGTGAGGATGCCGACGCGCTGTGGGCGCTGGTGCATGACGCGGCGCGGCCCTGCCTGCGTGCTGAAGACCTTGATCGCCTGATCGCCCGCTGCCTTGCAGCAGGCGAGGGCGGTCTGCTGGCGGCGCCAGTGCGCGACACCCTGAAGCGCGTGGATGCGACGCGACTTGCCTCCGATCAACGCTCGCTGGGCACCGAGCCGCGCGCAGGCCTGTGGCGCGCGCTGACCCCGCAGCTGTTTCCTCTGCCGGCCCTGCTGGCCGCACTGGAGGCCGCGAACGCGCAGTCGCTGGCCGTCACCGACGAGGCGATGGCGATGGAGTGTTCAGGCGCGCAGCCCCTGCTGGTGGAAGGGGCTGACGACAATCTCAAGATCACCACGCCGGCTGATCTGGCGCTGGCGGAGTTCCTGCTCAGCCGACGTTGAGCGCGCCACGCTGCGATTCGGCGCGGATCGAGTCCTGTGCTGACGGATGCGGGTATGCAGCGTGCTGAGGGTGCGGCTTCGTGGCCCTCCCGCCTGCCTTCCAATCGGTTTCGGTCGGCGGTCGTGGGGGCGCTCAGCGGCCCAGCCGCTGCGCGGCCGCCAGCACATCGCTGAACACGCCGGCCGCGGTGACCTCGGCGCCCGCGCCCGGACCGCGCAGAGTCAGCGGCGGCTGCTGCTGCAGGTCGGTGCGGATCTCCAGCACGTTTTCGCGCGGGCGCGCGCTGGCCAGCACGTCGTCCGCGCGCAGCGATGCGACGGCGACGCGGCCGCCGCTGGCATCGACTTCGCCAACCACGACCAGACGCTCGCCCCGCGCCTGCGCCGTGGCGATGCGTGCGTGCCAGTCCGCGTCCTCGCCTCTCAGCGCCTGCAGCAGGGCGTCGCCGTGGACGGCCCGTGTGGCGGTCAGCGGTTCAACCGCGATTTGCCACGGCTCCAGCGCGAAGCCCGCTTCGCGGCCGAGGATCAGCAGCTTGCGCGCCACGTCCTGGCCACCGAGGTCTTCCAGCGGATCGGGCTCGGTGTAGCCGAGTTCGCGCGCCTCGATGACGGCCTCGGAGAAAGCCACGCCCTCGTGCAGGCGCGAGAGCAGATAGGACAGCGAGCCTGACAGCAGGCCGCGGATGCCGAGCACGCGCTCGCCGCGCAGACGCAGATCGCGCAGCGGCCCGAGCACGGGGATCGCCGCGCCGACCGTGGTCTCGTAGTGCCAGGGCGTGCGCAGTGCGCGCTCCTGCAGCGCGCTGTAGAAGGCCCAGGGCCGCGCGCCGGCGTGCTTGTTGGCGGCGGCGATGGCAATGCCGCGGGCCAGCAGCTGCGGATAGTCGGCGGCAATCTCGTCGCTGGCGGTGCAGTCCACCGCCACCGTGCCGCAGGTCTGGCCGAGGCGGCCCCAGAGCTGGCCGACATCGCCCTCGCGACGCGGCGCCAGCAGCGCATCCACGCCGACCGGATCGAGCCCGTGCTCGCTTTCCGCCAGGCCTCGACGGTCATAGGCCGCGCGCAGGCGCAGGTCGATACCCAGCCCCGCGCGCAGGGCTTCCCGGCGCTCCGCCAGACGTGCGCGAAAGGCGCTGCCGACGCGGCCGCGGGCGCCGATCAGGACTAGGTCGATGCGTTTGGGGCGGGAGACGGGCGTGCAGGCGGGCATGGCGGGTGCTGGCGGTCGGGGCGGGTGCCGAATAAGACCACACATCCATCGCGATGAAAAGATATGTTTTGGCCCATCCCGATCCGTATGGCGTCGCGGGATCGATTCCATGGTGGGCAAGGGCCCAACCCATGCTGACTGCTGCGAGCCCTCGGATCGAACGCTCAGACCCGACGCAAGCTATGCCCGCGATGCGACTGACGCGGGCGATGCGCCCGAGGAGCGCATCCGGCCTGAAATCGGCCAGGGCCCACCCATGAACGCGTGTTCATAGGGTGGGCTCTGGCCCACCATGAGCTCCACGCTCGCCTCGGTCGGGTGGCAGGGATGCTCGTCCCGCCAGTGTCCGACGCCTGGATCGATCTGAAGGCCAGGGCTCTGGGCTCTGGTTCAATGACTCGTGCGCTGGCGCCTCAAGGCTGTTCCGTCGCCAGCCACTCGATCAGCTCGGACAGCGCTGCTGCGCTGGCTGCATTGAATGCCGCCACGACGTCGGCGACATCGCCGTCGCGCACCTCGGCTGAGGCCTCGAAGCCGCGCTCGCCGACGATGCGCTGCTGCCGATTCACGCGCTTGGCGTGGAAGTGGATGCGCACCTGCTGCGCATCGCGGTCGTACTCGAACACGCGCAGCTCGCCGATCAGGCGCTCATCGCCGGCCAGCACGTCGCGCTCGCGGCCCACTCGCAGGCGGCCGTCATCCTCGATGGCGCGGATCACGAGGCCCTGCCAGAGCTGCGAAAGCGGCGCGGTCCAGCGCGCCCCGCGCAGCAGGCCGAGCTCATCGGTGCCGGCGCGGACCACGATGCGCTCGGAGTCGAGCAGGCCCACGGTCGAGGGTGCATCCACCAGCAGCTGCCGGTTCGAGCCGGCGCCTTCGTTCTTGGCGATATCGACGCTGAGCGCAAACACCCGCGTCTCCCCCTCGCGCGCCTGCGGCAGGGCACAGGCGCCCAATGCAATCAGCATGAACACAGCGCCAAGGCGAGCGAAGACAGGCAGCCATGGCCGAACACAACGCGGGAAGGCGCTCATCGCGGGTCGTACTCCTTGGGCTGGTCGCGGCCCAGCAGCAGGCCGGAGGCGTCGCGCTCGATGCGCTGGCTGAGCGCGGACAGGCGCGTCAGGGTCTCGCGCAGCTCGGCGAGGGTCGGCGCCAGCTGCGGCAGGCCCTGCTCGCCGAAGCGGTCGATCGCCGCGCGGTTGTGCTCGACCAGCTGCTGGGTGCTGCCGGCCAGGCCTCGCGTGGCTTCAAGCGTCTCATGCAGGCTGTGGAGGATCGGCTCGGCATCGCTCGCGAGCAGGCCATCGGCGCGGTTGGCGATCGAATCCAGCCGCTGCAGCAGCTGTTCGGCCTGGGCCAGCGAGGTGCGCAGCGACTGGCCCGCGGCGGAGAGATCCTCCAGCGCTTGGCCGACCGCATCGCCGTGTTCGGCCAGGGTCGCGGACAGCGATTCGATATGCGCGAGCGTGGCGCTGACCTTGGCGACGTTGTCCTCGCTGAGCAGGCTCGAGGCCCGCGCCATCAGCTGGTTGACGTTGAGCACCACGTCCTCGCCGGAAGCGAACAGCTTGGCCAGCGCGGAATCCTCGGCAACGATGCGCGGTACAGCATCGTCTTCGGCCTGCAGCCTGGGTGCGGCGGCCGTGCCACCGCCGAGCTGGATGATGGCCACGCCGGTGAGGCCGGTGAAGGTCAGCTTGGCCGTGGTGTCGGTCTTGACCGGGGTATCGCTGGCGACGCGGATGTGCGCGATGACCTGGCTGGGGTCTTCCGGCGCCAGCTGCAGACGTCGCACCTCGCCGACCTGGATGCCGTTGTACTGCACGGCCGAACCGACCGTGAGGCCGGTGACGGCCTCGGCGAACAGCACGTCGTAATAAGCCCATTCGCGGTCCAGCGAGAGCTTGCCGAGCCACAGCACGAACAGGAAGGCGAGCACGAGCACGGCCAGCGCGAAGCTGCCGATCAGCACGTGGTTGGCGCGGGTTTCCATGGGCTCAAGTCCTCGTCGTCAGCGCCTGTGCGCTGCGGCCACGCGGGCCATTGAAACACTCGCGGATCCACGGGTGTGGATGCGCTTCCACCACGTCGACCGTGTCCGCCACCTGCATGCGGCCGTCAGCCAGCACGGCGACGCGATCGCAGATCGCGTACAGGCTGTCCATGTCGTGGGTGACCAGGAACACGCTGAAGCCCAGCGCGGCGCTGAGCGTGCGGATCAGCTCGTCAAAGTCGGCCGCGCCGATCGGGTCCAGGCCCGAGGTGGGCTCGTCCAGGAACAGGATCTCCGGGTCGAGCGCCAGTGCGCGCGCCAGGCCCGCGCGCTTGCGCATGCCGCCCGAGAGCTGGCTCGGGTACTTGTGCGCGGCCTCGGCCGGCAGGCCGGTGAGGCGGATCTTCAGCAGGGCGAGCTCGTCGAGGAGGTCCGCAGGCAGGTCGTAGTACTCCAGCAGCGGCACCTTGACGTTCTCGATCACGGTCAGCGAGGAGAACAGCGCGCCGTCCTGGAACAGCAGGCCGAAGCGCCGCTCGTAGGGGCGCCGGGCCTCTTCGTCGAGGTGGGTGGTGTCGTCGCCGAACAGGCGCACGACGCCGCCTTCGGGCTGCTTAAGGCCTACGATCGTACGCAGCAGCACCGACTTGCCCGCGCCCGAACCGCCGATCACGCCCAGCACTTCACCTCGGTAGAGGTCGAGGTCGACGCCGTCGTGCACGCGCTGCGCGCCGAACTGCGAGACGAGCCCGCGCACCTCGATCACCGCGTCGCCCGCCGGCGCGCTCATACGCCGAGCTCCATGAAGAACATCGCGAACAGCGCGTCGAAGAGGATCACCAGAAAGATCGACTGCACCACCGACGAGGTGGTGTGG
>VFQU01000311.1_pt1 | contig 47416 bp, 46 predicted proteins | sample 3512311 | NCBI WGS metagenome assembly VFQU01 (sample SAMN10412377, study PRJNA504923) | tailings metagenome | isolation source: Relicate 3 Philex TSF3 active mining site | place: Philippines: Tuba, Benguet | collected 2017-08-29 | reverse complement strand
ATTTTCTAGATCTCGCTTGCCTCCCAGATGAGACAACAAGACCCGATAATCTTTTGGCTGATAGCGTTGCCACCATTGATCGCCTTTGGGATCAGAGTAAAGAGGGGGCGGGATTAATATTGCTCCATAACCTGCCGCACGAATCGCATCGAGGTTTTCAATAATCTCGGTATACCGCCAATTGAAAGCGTGAAGAGTAACATTCCGCATGTCGATCCGCTCCTTAGTCTCGGTTAACGGGGCAAAAACAATAACCCACACTAACCACAGAATTAGGGATCGTCAAATAAATTTCCAACTTGAGAAGGTTGCAGCCTGTCCACAAGGTTGATCGAGTTCATCCAAAACCGTCCAGAGGATGACGTTTTCAATCCAGAATCGTTTCCCGGTGCTAGAAATCCGAACGCCCCGATAGTCACTGATATAGCCTTGGGCTTTTGCTTGCGCGAGCAGACGCGATCGCTCTTCTTGGCTGATCGGTTCTGCGGAATATCTCGATGGTAATTGTGTAAAGGTGTCCCAGTCCATTTCCCAGAGGTCTAACGCTTGCCGATTCGCATAGTTAAAAATGGGATCAGATTCGGTTCCATGCGAAACCACGACAAAAGGAGCTTCAAACAAGGCTTCAGGCGTTTCGATTAACGGTTTACCTGTCCAATGCTGAAAGCTTGTAATCAAGCGTTGAGCCTGTTGAATTCGAGAAATCATTGGGGGAAGTTACAGTCGCAAGCAGGATAAGCGGTTTGATACGTCTCGGATCGCCGACCAAACAGCGCATATCGATTATCTCGAACTTGGGCATAGACGCGATCGCCCACCCATTTCATTCCCGGCAAATTTCGATAAGCGGTCACAAATACATTGCCTGTCGGTAAGAGTCGTCCAATTTCTTCGGCGGCATCACTGCCTTGCCAACGTCGATCAGGCTGGTTGTTATCGATCACAATCATTCCCATTTCACACGCTTCAGCCGTAACACCAAATTGAGCTAATCCAGCTTCGTCTTGCATCGGGAGATATTGAAAGAGCTTGCCTTGATCAATTTGTTCGAGAACTTGAACGAGATTCGAGCAAAGATTACATTGCCCATCGTAAATGACGGTGTAAGGTTTCATCGGCTAAAACGTTGACGAATACGATCGACAAATTGATCGACTTCCTCTAATTTTAGCTGAGTCGCTAAGAGCGCGAAGACGACAAGACCGATACTGCCCGCGATCGTTGTTTGAGCCAGCGCTAAGAAGAACCCTTTGAACCCGGATAAATTGGCGATCGCGTTAGAAATAAACCAGCTTGCAGTTCCAGCAAGAATGCTACTACTCGCTAAGCCTAGGATCGAATACCCCCATTGGAACAACGGTAAGCCTCCCAATCTACGGTTTAGAAAATAGAGCAGTACGAAAACTGAGAGAATATTCACGCTCACGGTTGCTAGTACGATCCCAACAATGCCAAACGGTTTGTAAAACAGAAAATCGAACAAGGCATTGAGAAAGATATTGACCATACTAATTTTGAACGGAGTGTCGCCATCTCCCAAGCCATAGAACACCCGCACGAGAACGTCCCGACTGAGATAAACAAACATTCCCACCGCATATGCCATTAGGACAGACGCAACCAGCTGAGATGCTTCGGGTTTGAATGCGCCTCTTTCGTAGACCACTCGCACGATCGGAGTTGCTAGTGAAATCATCAATGCACTTAGCGGCAGCATCACAACCGCAGTTCCAAGTATCCCTTGGCGAATCCGCTGTTTTAATTGGTCAGCCTGACTCGGATCAGCCAATCTAGAAAATGTCGGTAACAGCGGGACGAGGATCATATTCGAGAGAATCCCCAACGGCGTTTGAACGAGCAGATTGGCATAATCTAAACTCGCGATCGCGGCAACAGCATTCGGTAAAAATGCCGCAAACGTTAAGTCTGTAATCACATTAATTTGCAGCATTCCAGACGAGAATAAAGCGGGACCCATCACTCGCAGCACTTCTTGAACGCCCGGATCATTCCAGACAAATCGCATTCGGAATCGTCCTAATCCCGATTGGCGTTGTGCCCAGAACTGAGCTAACCATTGCAGAACTGTTCCAATCAGCGTTCCGAATGCGAGTACTATTCCTCCAATCAATGCATAATTCGGATTGGTACTTGCAGATCCCGCAGTCAGGATAAAAATTCCAATGCCCGCAATTAGCGTCAGGCTTGACAGCAAAGGACTAATCGACGGCAGCCAGTACTGATCAGCAGCATTTAATGTGCCAAATCCGATGCCAATCATTCCAGCAAACCAAGCGATCGGAGCCATGATTCGCAATTGCTGAATAGCGATTGCTCTCGTCTCAAGTCCTTGTGCCGTTTGCTGCAATCCACTGGCAAGTAGATCAATAAAGAACGGTGCAAAGATAAAAACGACGATCGCAACAACGAGAAAAATACTGCCAATTAAGGTTGAAATTGCTTCTACTAAAGGAGCAGAGTCTTCTTTTTTCCGCTTGGCTAGAGCGCTCACCATACCACTATGGAAAGGACCATTAATTCCGCCGAGCAGAATGAGGAAAAAGCTCGGAATAATGGCAGAAATATCATAAGCAGCTTTTGCCGTACCGACCCCAAAGGCAAAGGCGATCGCGAGTTGTCTAACCAGTCCAACAACTTTGCTGATAAGAGTTGCAAGCGCAACGATTCCTGCGATTCCTGCAAGAGAGCGTTTCGGTTTGGGTTGTGTTTCAGTCACATTAAATACGGCAAAATTGGCTTCACTTATTTAAGCACCTACCCGATCATTCAGCACTACAAGATCATTTTCTCCATTGCAGTCTGCAAGTCCTGAGTGAGATCTGCAACGGCTTGTTTTGTAGCACGTCGATCGCCTTTGGTAGCCGCCGCACGATCGCTGACTGAAATCGGATCGCCCACGGTGATTAAGACCGATTGTTTCCCGAGTTTGGGACGTTTGAATGCATCACCGCCTTTGATCCGGGTAATCATATCCCATAAAAGTAAAGTCGTTTCCGCAAAGCGATCGAGCGAAGGTTTTTCGATCACATATCTTCCGGTGACCGCAACAAAACTCTCGACGAGCCGCATATGCCAAATTCTCAGACTGGCTTCTTCAGCAACGCGATCGGCAAGTCCTCGATCGACCGGAGAGAGTTCGCCTAATTTCAGATCTTCTCGGAAAATTAAATCCCAGGCTGCTTGCTCTAAGCGGCGACAGCGATCGATGACACTTCCTTTCGGTTGAATATCAAAATACTGTTCTGCAACAGTCAAAGCTGAATCCATTAGGACTTGCAGCCGCAGCGCCAATCTCGCATTCGGTTCAGCATGTTCGACTGAGGGTAGATCTTGATGATAAAACTTCTTGTAAAACGATTCCATCACCGTTAGCATATGTTCTGCGATCGTATACAGTCTTGCATAGCGATCGGGATTTTTCGGTGTGATTCCTGTATCGGTTTCTAATTCACCTAACAGTTGATCAACCGGAGTCCAATCGCGTTTGACATAGTGATATTGAATTCCGATCGGAACAATGATCACTTCTTCATTACGATTTGCTTTTTGTAAGTCTTCGACACACCAAAATCCCATCTGTGCGATTCCGGGTTCGAGCGGGCTGACAATTTCGTTATGTCCATTGGTTGCGCCTTCGGGGGCAGCCATCAGCGGGAATTGTCCATTGGCTAAAAGGTCGCGGGCTGAGCGCAATCCAACGCGATCGAGCTTGCCGCGATGAATCGGAGTTCCGCCCAGTTTCGAGTAAATCCAGCCAACTCTAGACCCTGCCCATAACGGAATGCCGCGATCGTACATGAAGTGAGAGTGAGTCGGTAATCTGAGCCGAATGCCTTGGCGACGAGCAGTCCGAGGCAGCAGATAGTGCATCAAATACATTAGGCAAAACGGATCATCCGAACTCGGATGCCGAAAAGCCATGAGTAAGCGGATTTTGCCGGATTGAAATTGTTCGTACAGATCAACAAGTTTTTCGACCTGGATCGCTTCGATTCGGGAAATCGCAGTTCTGTGTCGCATCCAGAACGGGAGAATCGATCGCATTCCGCGCAGGATGCTCATGTTCAGGTCGGGCGGGATAAATTCAAGTGGGGGTTGGACAAATTGACGAGGGCGCGACACAGTAAACTGCTCCTAACACAAGAGATGTCAGTATCTTAGATGCAGTTTTTTCAGATGATCACGATCGCGTTACAGATTGATAATCGGTTCAGAAAATAAAGTTCAGTTTTAACTGCCAGCCTGTTTCTGTGCGAATCAGTTCAATTTGTCGAATGAATTCTCGAAAATAAAATCGGCGTTCTGCTTCTGAAAGATCGAACCAGAATTGAGGAATCGAAACCGTTTGAGCGATCGCTTTCAAATTCACCGGAGGCAGTTGAGACAGTTGCGCTTGTAATTGAGCGATTTCACTTCGCAATTTGTACGATCGCAAATCTGCTGTTTCTGAGTCTAAAATTCCAGTTTCAATCAAAGGTGGAATTTGTTCGAGGATCGATTGCTTTTGGGCGATCGCACTGTTAATTCTTTGCTTGATGGCATCAAGATCAGGAATTCCCGCTTCTGAAACGGCGCGCGGAAGATCTTCGCAAATTCTCTCGATCGTGGATTGAAGAATGTCATCATACGCGATCGCTTTGCATTGTTTCGGACATTGCATCGGGCGAAGATACAAGTATTCTTTTTGTCCTTTCTTTCGAGATGTCACTCGTGTCACCGTCATTCCCGATTGACACTCACCACAAGTGACAAGACCTGCAAGCGATCGGGGTGCGCTGGCAGTTCGAGCAGGTAAGCGACGGTTGCGGCGAAGTAAGCGATCGATTTGTGCGGCTTCATCGCGAGACAGAATAGCAGGGTGAGTGTCGGGAATCGTTTCACCTGTTTGATATTCCAAATCCCCTCGGTAAACAGGGCTAGTGAGCCAGCGTTGTCCGGTCGAGACTGAAATTTTTTTGCCGTATTTCTTTTCTAAAAATCGGACAGCATCGCGTAGAGAACCGTAGAGGAGAAAGCGATCGAAGAATTCTTTCACGACTGGGGCAGTTGTGCGATCGAGAATATAGCGATTTCGACTGCGCCGATAGCCGTAAGGGGCTTTTCCGGGTGGAGCGAGGGTTTTGACTCGATTTTGGGCGTGACCTTGCCGAATTTTGCGGCTGCGTTGGTTGTACTGTAAGTTCTGTAATTGTTCGAGTGTCGTCGCAGAGAGTGTTTCAGATTCAAGCGTAATCAGTTCGATATTCAGAGTTTCGAGTTGAGCAAGTCGGGTTTGGATTTCAGCGATCGATTCTCCGAGATCCTCGACTTGTCGAATGAGTAATTGAACGGGTTCATTTTGATGATCGTCGATGAGTTGCTGTAATTGAGTTCTTTGCGTTGTGAAATCTTGATAAATGCGATCGACGTTGTATTCCGAAAATACTAACTCTGACGATTCTTCTAGCAATGGATCAGAGTAGAGATAAGCAATCACCATGCGGTTATGCTTCTCCTAATTCAATCATATTTCCATCCGGATCTTTAACGAATAAAGCAGGTCGCCCCGAAGCACTCATTTGAATCTCACAGCCTGCTTGAATCAAAGTTGCTTTAGCAGTTTCAATGTTCTCGACCGAAAACGCTAAATGCCGATTTCTACCCCACTTTTCAGCAAAAGTTTCCGAAACCGGAGCCGAATCTGCGATCAAATGAATTTGAAACGACCCAATCTCATACCAAGCCCCCGGAAACTTCAACACTCGATCGATCTTTTTCAACCCCAACACGGTTCCATAAAACTGCTCCGATTTCTCCAAATCAGAAACCACGATCGCAGCATGTAAAAATTGGGTGAGTTGCATAGCCATTAACGTTTCGGTGCATAAATGGGCAGTTGATTCAGATTATTCGGATTATAAGGCGTAGGTTCAGATGTCGGTTGCACCTGTTCGACAACCTTAAAAATATTGATAAACAAGATATTTCGCGACCGATCGACACAGCCAATAATGTCAGGATTACGCGCCCCTGTCGGCAATTGAAAATAGTTCGAGCCGCCTGGACGCGGATAATCGTAATTATTAGCAGCACTTCCCGGACGCGGGAAAGTATAGCCATCGTCAATCATTCCCATTCTTCTGCCACAAAGATTTGAACGATCGCCCGGTTTCCTAACTCGAATCACAATTTGGCTGTCTGCATCATCTGAAAAAGAGTCCAGCATACTGTGCGGAATGCCATACTCTTGAGCTTTCACCGTACCGGGAATCAAGGCAACAGCACCGATTATCAAAGCAATTAGTTTACGTTTCATGTCGATTTCCTTTTGAGAACTGAATCAGAAGCCTCAATCTGAGTTAAAAAATTGAGAAGTCATCACACTGATTCAATAGGAATCACTTCTTTGATTTATGCGATCGCGCCAAGACCCATTAGAAACCTTTTCCACTTTCCTGCAATTTGAAGGCGATCGCGCTTCCACCTGGGCAACCGATGCCCGATTGCGCCGCAGAATGCAGAAATGCTTAGAATCTGCCTCTGGCTCCCTCAATTTTTGGTCGCTCTATTGGTTCAAAATTTGGCAGGAAAAGAGCGATCGCGGTGCAGTTGATCATTTGACCGCTTACCTGCAAGAAACCTGCTATTGGTCAGCTCATAAGATGCTGCTGAATTTCGCAGCAGTGCAATATACATTGCCGGATTGCTTTCAAGTCGCGATCGTCAAAGTTGAGAAAATTCTCCAAAACTTCAACGCCCAACAAGGCTTCAACTTACAAAACTACGCCAGTGCAATTTTTTCCAGTACGATTCGCGATACCTTACGTCAGCGGCAAGAAGTTGATATCTGCACGAACTGGGCACTGCTTCGGAAAGTCAGCCAAAAGCGTTTAGTCGAATCGCTGGAAAATGCTGGATTGAGCGCAGAAACGATCGCATCTTATGTCCTTGCGTGGAACTGTTTCAAAACCTTGTATGTTCCGACTCAAGCCACAGGTACGCGAAAATTACCTCGACCCGATGATCAGACCTGGACAACGATCGCGCAACAGTACAACAAAAATCGCGAAGCTCTACTCGAAACAACTCCCACTCTGATCGAGAAATGGCTCATCACTTGTGCGAATGCTGCCCGAAATTATCTGAATCCCACTTTAGTTTCTATCAATACACCGAAACCTGGATATGACTCCGGGGAACTCCTCGACGATGTGCCTGAAAGTCCAAGAGAATCTCTGATCGCAGATTTGATTGCAGAAGAGGAAATACAAGAACGTCAAGCCCAACGATCGAACCTCAACCAAGTCTTAGAAACTGCGATCGCACAGCTAGACGAAGAACTGCGCTCAATTTTGCGCTTGTACTATGCCGAAAATTGTACGCAGCAGCAAATGGCAAATCGTCTGAACATCAAGCAATACACGATTTCTCGTCGCCTCACCAAAGCCAAAGAACTCCTCCTCAAGAGCCTTGCTACCTGGAGTCAAGAAACACTGCATATTTCCCTCACCCCTGCCCTACTTCAAAGCATGAGTGCCGTCCTTGAAGACTGGCTACAAACCCACTACAAAAACCTGGAGAACTAGCCATGTCTCTCGACCTTTTTCTCGAAACTGACCCGACCCAACTCTGGCAACCCAACTGGACAGCCTATCTCAATCAACTGTGTTTGAGTGCTTTACTTCCCTGGTTTCAATCAGAAACTCCCAGTGCTAGAACCTGGGTTAATGCCAACGCACTCCCTAGCTTTTGGGAATTCGTAAATGGAACAGCTTTCACCGTCAACGGATTGCGATTCGTTGTGATTCCCACTGAATCGATCGACCATGATGAACTTCGCATTCCGCAAGAATGGATTGATTTACCCACTTGGGCAGGCGATTACTATTTAGCAGCACAAGTTGAGCCAGACGAAGGACGGGTCAGCGTTTGGGGCTATGCTACCCACCATACCGTGAAGACGCAAGGAAACTTAGATTTCAACGATCGTACGTATTGCCTCACCTCAGATCAACTTGCCAATCCTGAACTGATTTGGCTAACTTCAGAACTTTGTCAGCCCCAACTTCGAGCCGAGCTTGCAGCACTACCTGCATTGTCGATCGAACAAGCGAACAATCTCATTACTCGGCTGAGCAATCCTGAGTTACTTTCTCCACGCTTAGCACTTCCCTTTCAGACGTGGGGAGCATTGATCGAGCATGGTGGCTGGCGACAACGCTTATATCAATCGCGCCAAGGAATCACTCAACCCTCGATTCTCGAATGGTTACAGTCGGGGGTTTCTCAACTCTTCAACTGGGAACGGCTCGAACTCCAACCCGGCTATGCAGCAGCCCGAAGTGCAGATCTGACAGCACCAACGAATGTTCTGTCTCGTGTGCTAGAAATCGCAGGACAGCAATATGAGTTGCAGGTCATTCCACAAGCAGATCAGACTTGGCGATTTGAACTGCACAACCTTTTACCCGGTGGAATGGTTCCAGGTGGCTTTAAGCTGCGTTTACTCACAGAAGATTTGCAGAGCTTTGAAGGCAATGAAGCGATCGCGCAAACAAGCGTTGAATCGCTCTCGATTGAAGTCGCACTAGACCCTGGAGAAGGCATTGTCTGGGAGACTGAGCCGATTTGTGAAGGCTACGATCGAGAAATTCTCCGCTTTTAATCGTGTTCTGAGACCCCCGAAATTTTGACAACTTCGGGGGTCTTTTTCAACCCAAAAATAAGTCCGCCAAATTGGCTACATATACAGCAAGAATTCCCCCATCCCAGAAATTCAGCAGATACCTTATATACATAGCAACTCAAACAGCAGTTGCTACTCTCAAAAAAAACATTCAACCACAACGGAGACCATCATGATTATCAACGAATTGACCTATCAAGAAATCGCAACCGAAGCTAACGAACTCGAAGGCGGAGTTGACTTCTCTCTCAACTACACTCAATTTCAACAACACACAACTTTGATGCAAACAGGTTCCACATCTGGTCCTGGCGGAAGTACTTCCTTTGCAACCGGTGGTAGCTTGCAAATTGATACGTCCGGCTTTGGCGGGATTGTTCTAGGTCTTTAATTGACTGCCCGATAAGTTCACACCCTTGCCTGATGTGAACTTGTGAAACTCTATGCTCCCAAACTCTCGAACTCCGATTTCTTTGAAGAGATCGGAGTTCTAACTCCCTCTATCTCTAGCCAAGGAGCGATTTTATGATCATTGCAGATATCGACTATACAGAAGACGCGATCGCAGAACATTCCACCACGATTCAAGGAGGTCGCCGTCGCAAAAAACGACAAAGTAATCTCTCTCTCTTCTCGTTATTTCAACCCCTTCTACAATCTCTAAATATCAATCCTGCAGCCTCAGCTACCATTGCCAATCTCGGTGGCAATTCCATCGGCAATACTGCAATTTCAACCAATATTTCGATGCCTATCTTCATTGTGATCAACCAATTTGGGGACGGACAAATTTTTTGGTAATACGCGCAAAGGACTAAGAAAATGACTAGCTTTAAGGGGGAAACGATTCACTCAGAAACCATCATTGCAACGCTAAAAAAAACTTTGCAACTGAAAGAAATTTGCCGCAACATCTCTTACCAGAAAATCATTGATCAAGCGATCGAGTCGCGTGAGATCACCGTCACTCCTGAAGAAATCCAAGCGGAAGCAGACCACATTCGCTATGAAAATCGGCTCTTCCGCTCGGCTGATACCTTCGCGTGGCTCAATGATCAACTCGTGACGCCTGAAGAATGGGAAGCAGGCATTCGCGATCGCTTGCTGACTAAAAAACTCGCTCAAACTCTATTTGCAAAAGAAGCCGATCGCTTTTTCACAGAAAATCAGCGCGAATTCGATCAAGTGCTGCTTTACCGGATTGTGGTTCCGTATCAGCAACTTGCTCAAGAGATTGCCTATCAAATCCAAGAAGACGAAATCAGCTTTTATGAAGCTGCCCATCTGTATGATTCAGATGATCAGCGTCGATTTCAATGTGGGTATGAAGGCAAGCTCTACCGTTGGAACCTCAAACCCGAACTTTCTGCACGCGTCTTTAGTGCGACTCCAGGACAGGTGATTGGTCCGATCGAGATGGATCAAGCCAGTCATTTATTGCTCGTCGAAGAGTTCATTCCAGCCGAGTTTACTCCTGAGCGTCAGCAAGAAATCCTCGATCGTATGTTCAATGAATGGTTAACCACCGAATTGAACTATCTGATCCATACCTGAGCGCAGTCTAGCAAGGGACAAAGTTCCAGCCCAAAGCCTGAGCGACTTGCTTCGCAAGTACCATCGGCTCGAATGGTTTTGCGATCGCAGCTTTAATTCCGAGTTCTTCGTAGTACTGATAGTCGCTCACTTGAGCTTTAGCTGTGAAGAACATAACTGGAATGTGCTGAGTAGCAGGATTTTCCCGCAGCCGATTAAATGTTGCAATACCATCCATATCTGGCATCATCACATCGAGCAAAATCGCATCCGGCTGCTCAAGTTCCGCGGTTTGAATCCCTTCTAAGCCAGAACTTGCGGTCAGCACATCCCAGCCTGCAACAGTTTCAAGGCAGATCTTTGTCACTTCTTGAATGTACTCTTCGTTATCCACGACTAAGATGCGTTTTCTCATGTGCTTGAAGTTTCTAAACGAGAGACAGGTTCTCCATCTTCTATTTTCCTCGTTTGTGCTGTCAAAAAAAGCGATCGACCATCAGAAGGTCAACTCACTAGAAGATGATTCGGCTTGTCAGAACGATGATGTTGAATGACTTTTGCAAAATGAGAGATCGGCTGAAGCGCTGCACTTCGCCCAGAGTGAATCACAAAAGGTTTTAATCCAGCAGGTTCTAGTATAGGAGAAGAGACTGTGGTCGCAGGATCATCCATCTCAAGGTTAGGCATTTCTGCCCAGCAGGAGCGACAGAACCAATACAAAGATCCGCGTCGAATATGGCGGAGAAGTCGATCTGAGCAGCAAGGACAATTAGACATTTTTTATCTCGGGTATAGAATCGGAATTCTGTCGGAATGAGAAATAGGGTCAGCAAAGGTATTAAGTTCAACACTATGCCTCAAAATTGAGGAATTGATGAGGAAATGAGCAGGCATCCCCTTCTAGTCACAATTCGATACCTTTCGTAAGATTACGAGTCGAATTTGACGGCAAGTTTCCAGATTTACAGGTAGTTCACAACCATTCATCAGAAAACCCCTCTCTACTCCCCACTCCCCACCTTCCGACTCCATACGATATTGTTAACTAATATTTCTAAAACGCTAAGATCAATGATTGCTGCTGTCTCGCTTCAAAATGTGCATAAGCTTTACAACAAAGTTCCAGTCGTGAATGGGCTTTCGTTTGAAATTCAAGCAGGAGAGATGTTTGGATTGCTCGGACCGAACGGTGCAGGAAAATCAACCACAATTCGGATGTTAACCACGTTGACCAAGCCTTCAGATGGTCAGATTCAAGTTGCTGGATATGATGTGGCTCGTCAGCGATCGCTGGTGAAGTCCCGTATCGGAGTTGTCCTTCAGCAAATTAGTATCGACAGTGATCTAACCGTCTGGGAAAACATGGAATACCACGGGCGCTTACATCACATTCCCAATCCAGTCCGCCAGCAAGAGATTGATCAGGCATTGGAATATGTGGAACTCAACGATCGCAGAAATGATCCGGCAAAAACGCTTTCTGGCGGGATGAAGCGCCGTCTCCAAATTGCACGCGCTTTACTCCATCGACCTGAAATTCTGTTCCTGGATGAACCGACCGTTGGACTTGATCCACAAACGCGTCGCCGCTTGTGGGAAATTATCCGCGATTTGAACAAGCAAGGAATGACGATCCTTCTGACCACTCACTATATGGATGAAGTGGAATATTTGTGCGATCGCATTGGCATCATGGACAGCGGCAAACTGATTTCACTCGGCACGCTAGGAGAATTGCGGCAGCAGCATGGAAAAGGCATTGTCATGAAGCAGGCAAGCGATTCTTGGGATTACAAGTTTTTTCCAACCGTCGAAGATGCGAATCAATTTTTGGATCAACAGCCCGATAAAACGGGAATGATGGTGCGCCCATCGAATCTAGAAGATATTTTTGTAGAATTGACCGGGCGAAATCTAGATTAGCAATCTCCAAACAAACTGGACTTAGCTCAGCCCTGGCATCCTGCTAGCAAATTCTGCCAATTGAAAAGCTTTGCATAAACGAAGTGCCGACTCCTTTCGGAACGGCACTTCGCTAGTATTCACTGAGATTTATCGTTTAGAGCCTTTAAATTAGCTGGCTCCATTTAATCTTTATCTAGGATGCCAGCAATTTCCTTGACTCTCGGGTTTCATAATCTTTTCTACAGATTTACGGCTTGTAAGGAGTCAAAGTCGCACCCAAAGCTTGAGAGAGCCAGACCTCGATCGCGTGAACCGGGTATTTTCGCGCCACTTCAGCCGTCGGATCGACCATCGGTTGCACCAAAATCGTACACATTCCCAACCGATTGCCTGCTAACACATCGGTGAATAAGCGATCGCCCACCATTCCTACCTGCTCCGGCGGCAAATTCATCGCTTCTACGGCTCGTCTCAGCTTACGTCGAGAAGGCTTGCCTGCTCCGATAATATAAGGAACGCCCAAAATATCAGCAATGCGCTTAATGCGATTCTCGCTAATATTGTTACTTGCAAGCCAAATCTCTGTCACTTGGCGCACCTGCTCAACCCAAGGCAATAACTCGCTTGAAATCTGCGCAGTCGTAATTGGAACCAGCGTCTCATCGACATCTAGCACAAGACCACGCAAGTTGCGCTCAGATAGCATTTCAGGTGTCAAACCTAAAATCGTGGTATCGAGAAGAAGATCGGGTTGAAGGAGTTTGCCCCAAGTCATAGCAGGTTATCGGGTGAGATTGGACAGAACAAAGTGAAAAAATACTGACGACTCGCGTAAGTGCTGCAATTCGTAGAATCAATTACATTCTTGCGCATTTTGCCAGTTTATTAAACAACGCTCTAGGTTCTAGTCTAGAACGTTGCAGCTATAATCTCATACCTGAAGACCACGGATCGAATTGTGAAGCTGCGTTAATTTCCCGTTTTTTGCGGAGTTTTTTGCTGTTCTTTCTGCGCTTGGGCATCGACGCGATCGCGAATCTTACCCTGCGCAGATTCATGCTCTGCTAACGTTCGACTAAACACATGCGACCCATCGTATCGCGCCACGAAATAGAGATAGTCGGTCGCTTCAGGATTTAAGGTTGCCTTTAAACTTGCAACCCCAGGAGCCGCGATCGGGGTCGGAGGCAAGCCTGGCGTGACATAAGTATTATACGGAGAAGGAGTCGCAACTTGAGCGTAGGTCAGCGGATTTTCAGGCGTTTGTTGAACACCAAGCGCATACTCTACCGTGGGGTCTGAGCCTAAGGTCATATTCTTCTTCAACCGATTGTGAAAGACTCCAGAAATAATTCCCCGCTCAGACGGAATCACGGCTTCTTTCTCAACAATGCTAGCGAGCGTGACCCATTGCAGCAGAGACAAATTAGTATTGGCTCGGTTTTTGTTGTAGAGCGGTAACGCCACTTGCTCAAAGCGATTCAGCATCTGGCGAATCACTTGTTTTGGGGTAATCGCGCTCCCCGCTTCGATCTGATAGGTATCTGGATACAAAAATCCTTCCAGAAATGGCAGATTCGCAGGCAGCCAAGGATAATCAGAATTCGGGATTTCGCTCGCAGCTGCTAGAAAGTCTTTCGCTTTGAAATAGCCTTGTTTCTCAAAATAATTTGCCATCTGCTTCATCGACCAACCCTCAGGAATGGTGAAGCTGCGCTGTGCAACTTGCCCGTTCCAGATCGTGTTCGCGATCGATTGCAAAGAATCTCCGGTCGAAAGTTCGTAATTTCCAGCCTGGAATCCGCCATCTGGGTCTTGCCACATCATCCAGCGTGCCAGAACATCCCAAGCCTTCGCTGAACGAATCAGCCCAGCAGCTTCGAGTTCTTGTCCAATTTGTTGAGCCGAAGTTCCTTGGGGAATTTGGATCAGGATTCGTTTTCCTTGGTCTGCTGTCGCTTGCGGGGTCATAGGCGAACTCGCAAAACTCCACCAGGCTTGAGCGCGCCATGCAGAGAGTCCAAGTGCAACCCCGACGAGAGCTAGGAAAAACGAAAATCTTGCAAAGCTTTTAGCGATTTTCATCAGTAAATGAATGTGAGATGCGGAGAACTGCAGCTGATGCCTTCGTTCAGAACAAATATTAATTCAGTTTGTCAACCTGTCAACCGCTTTGAATAAAGTTTTATAGCAAGATTTTTAACAAATTTGATGCCGGGGGATCAAACCCAGTCAGTAATTTTAGCCTTTATTTCAGATCAGGAAAAACTTTTTTCTTAACTTCAGAAAGTGGGCGGGGATGATTCGGATCAAATCAATCCCCCATTCCCAACTGTCCGGGTAATTACTCCATTTCATCGAATAGCTGATCTTCGATCATGGGTAGCATTGGCTCGATTTTTTTCAGTTCTTCTTGGGAAAGGAGATGCGGATTTCCGTTGTCATCCAGCCGCGCCAAGATGAAGTAGGGATCGAGCGGGGTATAAATGGCATATTCTTGTTCTTCATGCCAGAAGCTCGCGAGGAGTTGCAGTTCTTCTTGGTCATCCTCACCGTCAGATTCCACGCCTTCCCAACTTTCCTCGTCGTCGAGATCTGGCAAGTCGCCTTCAACCGTTAAAACAACTGCGGTTTGCTTGAGCGCTAGATTCTGTTCTTCTAGAACAGCTTTGGCGATCGGAAAAACGAGGTTTATAGTTTCCTGATCTTCGACTAATACGGCTTCATCTTCTTCGCCATTTTCTTGCCAAGCGAAAATCTCGATCGGCGAGTCAACGGGAAGCAGCAGCACGTATTCTTGGTCTTCCACGTCTAAAGAATGCTCGACATAGCAGGTCAGCGTTAAGCCTGCGTCATCCGTCAGGGTTACGGTGGGAGCATCCATGTTTTCCATGCTGTCTTCGTCCATTGGACTCTCTCTATCTCTCTCTTTATTAAACGAATTGCGGACTCGGCGGGATAAATCGCGTTTGCCCTCACAAAAGTATCTCGTAGAATGGGCACTTTGTTTCAGGTACAAGGGTGCGAGGCGGATTGATTCTTTAATCTGCTTACCCTGACACTTTGCTGAAGAATTTATTCATTTCGTGTCGTTACTTTCCGTACAATATGTTCATATTTCTTTACGGGAGAGCGAGAAATGAACTTGACGGAGATGCTAGAGCCGATCGCTGCGTTTTTTCGATCGCTGAATGTGCCGGAACCGATCGTGCATTGGGGTCATCCAGCCATGATGAGTATTGTGGTGTTGGTGATGGGAGGCTATGGTGCTTGGGCGGGCTGGCAGAGCCGAATCGCGCAAGATAAGGAAGTCGCCGAGAAGAGTCGGGCAGAACATCGCAAGATTATGCCTTGGGTCGTGGTGTTTTTGACGATGGGATACACAGGCGGCGTGCTATCGCTGGTGATGCAGCACAAACCCATTTTGGAGAGTCCACATTTTTGGACGGCGAATGCGGTGTTAGCGCTGCTGTATTTGAATGGTGCAATTTCGTTGTTCAATTTTGCAGGCAACAAACCTGGATTGCGGATGTTCCATGCCTATTTGGGAACTGCGCTCGCAGGAATTTTGATTCTGCATGGAGTGTTTGGACTGAAGTTGGGTCTGTCCATTTAACTCACGCCCAAATCATGAGAAAAAGCGGGGTGATTCTATCCCGCTTTTTTAGCTCAAATCGCACATGCTTGACATCGTTAGTCATTGCCCACAATCAATCGAATAGGGAGATAGAGATCAATCTAAATCTGGCTTCTCCCCATCTCCCCACTTCGCAAATCCCCACTTCGCAAAATTCATGCGGTTAACAACTAGATTTTCAGAATTACCTGACTCGACTCACCTCAATGATGTTTGAGGTAGATAGCAAAGCAGCTGGTGTCCTTTCCGTCGAAACCAGAGAATTGCCTTGAGATGAGATTGCCGCATGGGCTGGAATTTTTACAGGGGGGCGCTCTTCTTGCTTGATAGCAATTTCAGTTTTCTGATTGATCAGCGTTCCATTGAAGATGCCCGTTGAACGAAAAGTACGATCGCTTTCAGACAAGATGCTATCTAGGGATTGATTGAGTCCAGTCTGCGGATAGATGTAGCCTAAAATGCCCTCATCTTGATAGCCTTGATCCTTACCTTCTTGTAGGTTAGTTGTGTAGAAATGGTCTTTCCCATTGTATTTGCGATAGACCGGAATCGTTTTATCTACTTGTTTGGGGTAAACGTAGCCTAAAATGCCCTCATCTTGATAGCCTTGATCCTTACCTTCTTGTAGGTTAGTTGTGTAGAAATGGTCTTTCCCATTGTATTTGCGATAGACCGGAATCGTTTTATCTACTTGTTTGGGGTAAACGTAGCCTAAAATGCCCTCATCTTGATAGCCTTGATCCTTACCTTCTTGTAGGTTAGTTGTGTAGAAGTGATCGCCACCGCCAAATTTGCGATAGACCGGAACTGTTCCTGATTGCTGAGTCACGTAAACGAAGCCCAAAATTCCTTCATTCACATAGCCATGCACTTCTCCTTCTTGCGGAGTCGTCGTATAGAAATGATTCCCTCTGGCAAATTTTCGATAGACGGGCAACATGTCCGTGGTGTAAATCTTCCAATTGCCATTGCCAACCGTGACATCAATCGTGAAGGGGACATTGCTAACCTTCAAGATTTGTCCAATCACTTGCATCGTCACTTTGCTATGGGGCGGAGCGATTAGCGGAATGCTTTTTTGGAGAGTGATAGTCTCTTTTGTACTGTGAGTGAATCCAGCCGTGAGGGACAGTTCAACTGAGGCTGTTGTTTCTGCGCCTACTATCAAAAAATCAGTCTTTCCTTTGATAGAAAAGCTAGACTTCAAGCCTGCGGTAATTGAGAAGGTTTGAGCCACTTCATACGATTGGCTGACCACATCGGTAAAGCTTTGATTGATTGCAGAATCGTTCGTATGAATCACTTCGCCAACGATAAAGGGCTGAGGCTGTTGAATTGGGGTTTCAACTTGCATGTCAGTGCTATATTCGATACCTGGATATTGCTGAACCAAAATTTGATAGGGGCTATTTTTAGCACTGAGTCGAGCATTAAGCTCTTTGACCGTTTCTTCTGAGATGGTGGTCGTGATTTGAGGCATGGTGTCATTTTCCTGAATGATGAAGTTGGATGATGGCGAGTTTGAGTTGAGTAGCTCATCGCGCTAATCAATGACACGTTGCGGTTTTCACGATTATGCAGTGGCGTACAAATCTGTTGGAAAAGATTGAGAAGCGTGCACATCTGCTTGGAAGAGAGAGCAGATTAGTTTGTGCGTAGGGGAGTTGGGAATTCTAGGGAGCATGGTAACGGATAGAGAGGAAATATGCAGCCTGTGGTGGTTTGGGGCTTGGCTTACATTGTGGGATTGTTGCTCACCGCAATTCCGATGGGAGGAGCGATCGTATTGGGCTGCGGAGTCATCAGTGCGATCGTTGCGCTGAAAAAGAGCCGAAAGTATGCGCGAATTTTTGCGATCGCTGGATGCATCGGCTTACTTGCAGGAATTTATCTCCAGTTTCGGACACCTCAGCCGAGTCAGATTGATGTTAGTCGCTTTGTTCCCCAAGAAAAGCAGGAAGTTACTATTTCTGGAAAAGTAGCAGCATTACCGAAACTGACGCAGAGTGGGAAGTTACAAGTCTGGTTCGATGTAGCAGCAGTCGGAGAGCAGAAAGCAGATGGGAAGCTTTATGTCACATTGCCGGAAATCGAAGGAAAAGACTTATTTCCAGGACAAGCGATCGCCATTACGGGCAATCTCTACAAACCAAAGCCCAAGATGAATCCGGGTGGATTTGATTTTCAGAAGTACTTGGCACAAGAAGGTAGTTTTGCAGGATTGAGTGGCAAATCGATTCGATTACTTGATCTGAATCAGAAACCAGAATGGGGTTGGTGGATGGTGCAGAAACAGATTGTGCGATCGCAAACTGAACAACTTGGACAAGCAGAAGGTGCGATTGTTGCTGCAATGGTGATTGGCGGACAAGTTGTCGATATTCCTTTTGATGTCAAAGAAGCTTTTTCTAAAATTGGGCTTTCTCACGCGCTTGCTGCATCTGGATTTCAAGTGACGCTAATTTTAGGTGTGTTACTCGCTTTGACACGACGATTGCCGAAAGTGATACAAATTAGCTGTTGCGGAGCAGGTTTGATCTGTTTTGCGGGATTAACAGGACTGCAACCTTCAGTGATGCGAGCAGTTTTGATGGGATTTGCAATCTTGATTGGTTTAGCGTTTGAGAGAAAAGTTAAGCCATTACAATCGCTATTAATCGTTGCAATCATTTTATTAATCTGGAATCCATTATGGATTTGGAGTTTAAGTTTTCAATTTAGCTTTCTCGCCACGTTAGGTTTATTGATTACAGTTCCAGCCTTGTCAAAACGATTAGATTGGTTGCCGACAGTGATTGTTCCTGCGATCGCAGTTCCAATTTCGGCTTTACTTTGGACGCTGCCACTTCAGCTTTTTTCATTCGGAATCGTTTCGCCGTACTGCATTCTGGCGAATCTGCTCACCACTGTATTGATCTCGTTTATTAGTTTGGGTGGGATTGTCAGCGCGGGGGTGAACTTTGTGCTTCCAGCGATCACGAAGTTCGCGTCTCCAATTCTCTACTATCCAACTCACTGGTTGATTGAGCTAGTCAAGTTTTTCTGCCAACTGCCCGGAAACTCGATTGCCGTTGGAACCATCTCGACCGGGTTGCTGATTACTTTATATGCGCTGATTTGTACGCCTTGGTTGTTTCCTAAGTTTCGGCGGCAATGGTGGGCTTTTTTGCTAGTTGGAATGAATTTAGTGTTTATTCCAGCTTGGTATACGCGATCGAACTTACTTCAAATTACGGCGCTTTCTGCGGGTGCAAAGCCTGTAATCGTAGTGCAAGATCACGGACGAGTGGGACTCATCAATAGCGGTCAAGCCGAAGCCGTAAAATTCACAGTTTTGCCGTTTTTGCGCAAAGAAGGCATCAATCACATCGATTGGGCGATCGCGGCTTCTCCCGCAATGTCAGACGGTTGGAAGGCGATTTTAGAAGCGATGCCGATTCGCGCACTCTACGATTTCTCCGGGAAAAAGCAGCAGGTGATTTCGTTGAATGTTGTCGAACAATTAGCGCAGCGCAGTGGCAAGTATGTCTCCATTACGCCTGGGCAGAAGATTGAATCTGGGACGATCAAAATGCAGTTCTTAAGCGTTGAACCAACGATCGTACAGATTGCGATCGCGCAGCAGCGATGGTTATGGCTCAGAGATGCGCCGAACGTTTCGCAGTCCCAGGCATTGGGAAGTGCATTAGTCGGAAATGAAATTCTTTGGTGGTCTGGGCGGCAATTGCACCCTAAGCTGATTGAGAAATTGCAGCCGAAAACCGCGATCGCTTATTCTAAAACCATTCATCCCGAAACCCTGACGCAGTTGCAGCAAAATCGTGTCCAGATTTATCAAACCGAGGCAGATGGAGCGCTGCAATGGACGAAAAATCAAGGGTTTCAAACAAGTTTAGAAGTTGATGAGTCAGACGGTTCGTTCCTGTAGTATATTAGGTAGGCATGTCATCGGGAGAGGTGGCAGAGTGGTTGAATGCGGCGCACTCGAAATGCGTTTTGGGGCAACTCAACGGGGGTTCGAATCCCCCCCTCTCCGTCCCTAAAGTTTGATGTTAAATCTGAGTCGTTTTGAGTACGTGCTGCCAGCGGCGTTGGATTACGAGATCATAAGGTTTCCAAAAATTCGGTTCAGGAGATGAATCGGGCTGATTCTGATCAATGGCACTTCGAGACTCAATCTCTGTCGGTTTTGATGGAATCAGGAAGGGTTTGAGCAGCGTTTTCACGATCGCGATCAAAGTCACTTTATAAATTCCTGGACGCAACAACAGCGCATAATCATTTCTCAAACTGAAAAACATCCAGCGAAACATCAATCGATAATCTCCTGCTAAATAGCTCTTACTCAGCAGATTGTTATAGAACGCTGTATTTGCCCAATGCCGCACATATTGAGGCAATTCTGGGTGACGTTGATAAACGCGAGACATGATCAATTCATAAAATTTCGACATCGTGACGCATTTTGTAGACATGCTGCCACTGTATTGCCGATAGCCGATTAGATACTCTGGCACAATCCGAAACTGATAGCATTCTGCAATCCGCAGATAGAGATCCCAATCTTCACAGGTTTCAAATTCGCAGTTGTAGTAACCGACTCGATCGAGACATTCTCGCCGAAAGGTCGTCGAACACGCATTATCGAGAAAGTTATAAAACACCAGCATCGGAAGCACATTCCCTTCAACGGCTCCAAGCTGTCCAAACGGAGAATAGCCTTTGATTTCGCCTTTTTCGTTGAGATACACCGACCAAGAGTAAACCAGTCCCACAGTCGCATCAGCCGTTTCTAAGCAGTGAACATGCTTTGCTAAGCGTTCTGGATACCAAATGTCATCAGCATCAATTGGAGCAATATATTCGCCAGAAGAATGCTGAATGGCAAGATTGCGAGCCGTTGGAACTCCAGCATTAGGTTGCTGAATCAGTTTAATGCGATCGTCATTTTGAGCAAACGATCGCACAATTTCTGCGGTGCGATCCTGTGAACCATCATCCACAATAATGGCTTCAAAGTTTCGATAGGTCTGTGCTTGCAGAGATTTGATTGTGTCTGAGATGAATGCTTCTGCGTTGTAAGCGGCAATTACAACGGAAACGAGCGGATCAGAAGCCATTTCATTTCTCCACAATTCAGCATTCTTGTGATCATTCTTATGGACGAGGAACAAAAAATCAAGCTTGCATTTCTAACAGAAGGGAGAGGCAGAAAATCAGCGAAATGTTCACAATCAAAGGACTAAATTGGGGTATAAACCTATGGATTATGAATCGCGAACACGCCGCAGTTTTACCTACATATTATGGATGCTCGGCTCGGCTTTTATTCCCGTTGGCTTGAGCTTTCGAGTCGGAAGTTTTCTACAATTTCTATTTCTAGGTGTAGGCATTACATTGTTCGTTTTAGGACATGTTCTCTTCAGAGATGCCTGGAATCGCTAGGGCTTTTTCGAGATTACAGTCTGTAAGGCTTGAAACCAACGACTTGCCATTTTCTGTTCGCCTGATTCGTTTGGATGCAAGCCATCGTAAGTATCTTGGCTGACATTAAAGCCAATAAATTGATCGACTAAAATTACTGGACTCGTCTTAGAATCAAGCGATCGAGCTAGCACAGAAATCTGCTGATTAAATTGCTGTGTCAGTGTTTCTCCTCCTTGAGAAGGAATCAATTGAGCGAGCAGAATTTTCAGATTGGGATTGTGTTTTCGCATCGTTTGAATCAGCGATCGTAATTCCGCGATCGTACTTTCAAAACTCTGTCCTCTCAGAATGTCATTCGTGCCTAAATGAATCAGCACAATGTCAGGATTAGCTTGTTCTGTCCAGCCATCAATTTGCGCTAAAACCTCATCGGCTTGCCAACCCCAATGTCCCTCATGATCAAGGTCAAAATCAGAATTTGGCGGATTGCCCAGATAGTGCGATCGCGTTGAACCGACAAAATTGATGTCATATCCAGCTTGTCGCAGTTTCAGCCAGAGCGATCGCCGATAGCTATTGTGATTGCGATCGCCTTGAGTAATCGAATCTCCCAGCGGCATGATGCGAATGCCTGACTGTGCGCCATCGACTTGCGAAACCGGAGTACAGCCTAAAAGTAAAAATAATGCTGTACTCCCAATCATTTTCTTCATGCGGTTCTGGGTTTTAGTAAGTTGATCAATCGTCGCCAATTTGCACGCACGACTTTCCATTGTGCAACCAGATGCAGAACAATCAACGCTAAGAACGTGTAAGCCAGCCAGAAATGTGCACTGCGACCAATCTCTACCATCGCTTCATTCTGCGGAAAGAGATCAGGAAGAACAATCCCAAAGAACTTTACATTGTTCGGTCGAAATGAATTTGACAGCAAAAATCCAGCGATCGGAACTGCCCACATCAACAGATATAAACTGCTATGGAGTGCAACTGTCTTAAACCAAGCAGTCGTAAATTTGGGCGATCGCTTGGTGTATTTCTTCCACCAAACTTGCAAGAGTAGAAAGATTCGCCAAGTCAGCAATGCCATCGATATAACACCGATCGATTTATGAAAATCGTAGAGTGAACCTCGATAAGCTACAGAACGATCGAGTTGTGACATAAATGTGCCCGTCACAAACAAGACAAGATACGCACCACTCATCCACCAGTGAACAGACATCAACTGCTTGAAAGCGTTATTCAATCTAGGCTTGAACGATTGGGCTAATGCCATAGCTGCCACCTTCATCATAAAACTTCATAAAGCTTAGATGACAGATATTAAGATTGTGTTACGAAAAGGTAGCAATCTGTTTGAGTTGCAGAGGCTAAAAAGAGTGGAGAGTGGGGGCTAGTCAGGCAACACCATCTCACACCCCAGATCACAATTGATTTAGGGCTGCCATATGTAAAAGTTTGTACATCTGCGCCAGCCCATCGACTTGATAGTGCGCGTTGAGTCCACTGGGATTTGGCAAGACCCAAATTGTGGTGTCAAACAAAGTCTCGGGTTGTCGTCCCATCTGAGCTTTTGGCTGATTAAATGCGATCCGATATGCACTCACACCTAAAACCGCTAAATACTTTGGTTTGTATTGCTGGAGCTTTTGGGCAAGTTTCTCATGACCTGCAATGAAATCTTCAGAAGTCAGTTCATCGGCTCTTGCGGTGGCAGGTTCCGCCAAATTCGTTAGACCAAATCCTCGATCGAGTAACGTCCGATCTTCAAACGGGGACAACAATCGCTCTGTAAATCCAGCTAAATGAATTGCCTTCCAAAATCGATTTCCAGGACGGGCAAAATGATGTCCAACGGCTGCACTGTAAAGACTGGGATTGATTCCGCTAAAGAGAATGTTCAAATCGGGCGCGATGACATCAGGAAGAGTTTGACGATATGCAGCAGCAATTTCTGCTTTCGTGGGCTTATGAATCACTGTAAAGGTAGGGCTTTGGGCAAGAAACTTAAGTTAAAGCTGATGAATGATGGTGATTGAGATCCCAATTTAGCAGCAATTTTTGGCCTGTGGGGAGTGGGGAGTTCAGGATCTTTGGGCAAAAAAGCCGAGCTGAACTGCAACAGGGCGTTCGCGTCGGGGAATGCGCGTTTGAATGGGGGCGTTGAGAACTTTTGCACCTTTGGGAGTTTGGGCTGCGATCGTCACAGATCCGCCGCCGTCTAAATTCAGGGCTGTTTCTGCGCCTAGTTTTTGCAGATACGTTGATGTTTCATTTAGGGTCATGCCTTCGCTGTATTGGAACTGTTTGCCATCAATCAGAACGAGCCAGAGTTTTTTTCCAGTTTTGTCGATCGCAATGACTGTCCGAGGATAAGGCTTATCTTTCACAGCCTCGTAATCTGGGGGTGCTAAAGGCTGACCCTTCTTGACTAGCAGATCATTGCCCGCAACCGCTTGTTCTGTGCCTGCTGGACAAATTCCTTTCTCATCGATTACAACTCGATTTTTAGCCAAGAAGCAGATTGCAGACCAACCTTCTTCAGCAGCCGAATAGGTTTTTCCGTTAGAGGTCACTTGTCCTAAAGCATTCACCACATTCCCTGCATGAGGATAAAAATCCCAAGGAGTTTCTTCGCGAAATGGATGGAAGAAATTTGCATTGATCCCAAGTTGAAGATCAAATTCGTCAACGAATTCTGTTACGGTTCGTGCGATTGTTTCGCGATTTCTAGGAGAATTTTTTGCATCATTAGAAGTAATGCCTGGATTAACAAAAGGACGAATGCCTGGAGTCGTCAGATCGATCGAGATTTTGTGCACCATGATTGGGCGCGGACTGGACAGCGCTTGCCGTTCGTAGGCAATTCCAGGAAAGAGCGATCGCGTTTCATCGATCCGCGGTGGGCGAGAATTTTGCCGCACTCCATAGATCAAAATTGGAATCGTCAGGAGTAAAAGAATAAAAACGCTCAGAATTTTTCCGAAATTATAGCGATCGCGCTGTGTCATACCGATTAAATTAGATGTGCGTCATTCTTCACGCCCTATGACTCACTATATTAATCACGATCTCCGGAATCGCTCATTTCGCAGGAAGAATTTGGCATTCATGAATTTCCGAGGCGCAGATATTCGGGGGTGCGATTTCACAGGCGCGATCTTGAGTGGAGCAGATTTCTCAGATACAAAAGCAGGGCTATCGCTGCGGCAAAGATTTTATCTAGGTGGCTTCGTCATCTTCGTTTCGCTATTTGTGGGCGATGTGATGGTGCGATTGCTCTTTAATACGATCGGACAATCTCCTCTGGATTCGCGGACGATTTATGTTCCGATTTTCTATGCTGCTACAAGTTTAGCGGGAGTGAGTTCTGCGATCGCGGCTGTCAATCGAAAATCAGAGCTAGGAGATTTTTTAACGAGCGTAACAGCGGTACTGGTTAGCGCGATCGTGGGATTTGGAGTGGGATTCTTTTATCCGGGTCTGATTCAAACTCTGATCTTTCCACCGAATGTATTCATCCCAAGTACTTCAGAATGGCTGCATCAACTGTTGTTGTCTTTGGATGAACATCATATCCAGATTGCAGTAGGGCTGACTGTCCTGACCAGTGTAATGATGTTATTTTTGTCGCGCTTTCAGTATCGAACGAGCTTCAAAGTGGGTGTGAGTCTGTTAGGCGCGATCGCAAGCTATGTCGCGACATTTTTCTGGAGTACGATCGCAAATGCTTATTTTGGTAATTCAAACTTTTCGCTTGGCATTGTCTTTAGTATCATTACATTGATGTATTTAGGATTGACGTTTGTATCACTCAATTGGATTGTGTATGAATTACAACATGCGATCGGCACATCATTCCGAGGTGCAGAATTAACACATGCGCGCTTTGCATACGCGGATTTACGAAATACTGATTTTTCTAAATCCATTGGAGCCAGTGCGCTAAAGTAAGATTTGCTCAATTTCCGCTCAGCATCATGAATCTCTTTCTGCTAATCGGCTCAATCGTCATCACCGTTTTAGTCTTTCTCTGGCTAGTACGGGTTCTCAAAGCAACGCTAAAAACTGCACTTTTGATTGCTGCGATCGTGTTTGCTCTACAATTTTTTGGAATCGGCTCCGACAAAATTCTTGCTGAAGTCGAGCAAATTGTGCGATCGCTGTGGAGCCTTTTACCCGGAAATTAGGTTGAGTTCCTCTGCCACGATCGCAACTAATTTCTTTGCGGCTCCAGGTTCTCCGCGCACTTGACGTAAGCGATCGCGCATTGCTGCTAATTTTTCTGGATGATCCAGATAATCGATCATAAATTTGGCAACTTCTTTGGGGTCTAGCTCACCGACTAACTCTGGAACAATCATTTCTTTTGCCCAGATGTTCGGCCAAGCGAGTAATCCTAACCGCTTTAACATCGCGGAGTTAATCTGTTTCGCAAACCATCCCCCCACTCCAGGAAGATTGGCAAGCAATCCTGGAATGCCATCCCAAGCCCGCATTGCATCCATTTGCTGAGTCGGAACGATAACCACCATCGGAATCCCTAAAGAACCGAGTTCAGCAGTATTTGCACCCACGGTTGTCAAACAGAAGCAACATTGTGAGAGTACTTCATACATCGGAACTCGCTCAGTTTTGGATTGCCAAAGCTCGACTGACAAACCATTTGGTGTTTCTAAGCGATCTCCCACTAACTGACCTGAAACATTCCCTAGCAAGGGCACAAGCGAATTCTGTTCTGGATCAGCATACTTGGCTAAATCCGGTAGATCTAAAGTCGGTGCAACGGGAATGACAAATCGAGTCTGAGGACGATGGAGTTTGATCTGATCTGCGATCGCGATCATTAACGGCACCCCTTGCATTAATTTTGCTGGCTTCGATCCAGGCAAAATTCCAATCAATTCCTCAGTTGCACTGGCACCTTGTTGGGTTTGAACTTCTGCCATCAAATCTCCGACGACCGTGATTTTGTGCGCGAACTGAGCCGGAGCGCGATCGCGAATCTCCGATTTCATCACCCCAAAGCGATCGATCCAGCGATGCCAACGCGCTTCCCATTCCGCATAAATGACTGTTCGATATCCCAATCGTTTGCCAATCACAACGGGGAAAAACTGATCGCCACCGAGAAAAATCACAACTCCTCGATCGTGCCAATCCCAATCGTCTGCCGTCTTGCCCCACAAGAGAAACGAGAAAAAATGTTCTGCGGCTTGAACACGATCGACCTCCGGATAACTCAGCGCGATCTCTGCTTCTTGTCCACTCGCATTCGGGCAAGGCGAGAGCATCACAGAAATTCTCGGTTCATCACCAAGCTGAGCGCGCAATTCTCGCACGACTGGCTTTACCCAAGTTGCCAACTCTCCGGGTGCATTCGACAAAATCAAAATATCGACAGCCATAGCAAAATTAGAAGAACACCATTAAATCGACGTAGAAAATCTAAAAAGAGTTTAATAAATTCACAAATTTACCGATCCATTGCGAGAAGCCAGTATCGTTTTGTATGAGGGATCAATCTCTCAATTTGTCTCAGCTACTTTGAAATACTGCGATGTCACAACCGACGATCGAATCTATCCTACAAGAAGAACGCCTCTTTCCCCCGACTGCGGAGTTTTCCGGGCAAGCTCGAATCAAGAGTTTGGAAGAGTATAAATCGCTCTACGATCGCGCTAAAGCTGACCCTTTAAAATTTTGGTCAGAATTGGCAGAACAAGAACTGCATTGGTTCCAAAAATGGGACACTGTACTCGACTGGAGCAATCCACCTTTTGCCAAGTGGTTTGTCAATGGGAAAATTAACCTTTCTTACAATTGCCTCGATCGTCATTTAGACAGCGATCGCCGCAACAAACCCGCAATTGTTTGGGAAGGAGAACCGGGCGATTCTAAAACGTTAACCTATGCAGAACTCCATCAAGAAGTTTGTAAATTTGCCAATGTTCTAAAAAGTTTAGGCGTGAAAAAGGGCGATGGCGTTGGCATCTACATGCCGATGGTTCCAGAAGCCGCGATCGCCATGCTCGCTTGTGCCCGCATCGGTGCACCTCACTCGGTCGTATTTGGAGGATTTAGTGCAGAAGCTTTACGCGATCGCTTAGTCGATGCCGAAGTCAAAGTCGTTGTCACTGCTGACGGCGGATGGCGCAAAGATGCGATCGTGCCCCTCAAACCCCAAGTCGATAAAGCGTTGGCAGAAGGCACGACTTCAGTTGAGAAAGTCGTCGTCGTCAAGCGAACCGCTCAAGATATTGCAATGAGCGATCGCGATCTCTGGTGGCACGATTTGATCCAAGACGCTTCCGCTGATTGTCCTGCCGAACCGATGGACAGTGAAGATATGCTGTTCATTCTCTACACGTCTGGCAGTACGGGCAAGCCGAAAGGCGTTGTTCACACCACTGGCGGTTATAACCTCTACGCTCACATGACAGCTCAGTGGATCTTTGATCTGCAAGAGAATGATGTCTACTGGTGTACGGCTGACGTAGGTTGGATTACAGGACATAGCTATGTTGTTTATGGGCCTCTGTCCAACGGTGCGACGACTGTAATGTATGAAGGTGCGCCGCGTGCCTCCAATCCAGGCTGCTTCTGGGATGTAATCGAGAAGCATAAAGTTTCTATTTTCTATACTGCTCCGACTGCGATTCGTGCCTTTATCAAAATGGGCGATGAGCATCCCAACTCGCGCGATCTCTCTTCCCTGCGCTTACTGGGAACGGTTGGAGAACCGATCAATCCTGAAGCTTGGATGTGGTATCACACGATTATTGGCAAGGAAAAATGCCCGATCGTGGATACCTGGTGGCAAACCGAGACAGGCGGCATTATGATTACGGCTCTACCGGGTGCAATTCCAACCAAGCCCGGATCAGCGACCTTGCCTTTCCCTGGAATTTTGGCAGATATCGTCGATCTCGATGGCAATTCCGCCGGAGTCAATGAAGGGGGCTATCTCGCCGTTCGTTATCCTTGGCCGGGTATGATGCGGACGGTTTATAAAGACCCCGATCGCTTCCGCAAAACCTACTGGGAACACATTCCACCTCAAGACGGCCAGTACATTTACTTTGCTGGAGATGGCGCACGTCGAGACGAAGATGGCTATTTTTGGGTCATGGGTCGCGTTGATGATGTAATCAACGTTGCCGGACATCGTTTAGGCACGATGGAAGTCGAATCTGCATTGGTTTCTCACCCGGCTGTTGCAGAAGCCGCAGTCGTCGGCAAGCCTGACGAAATTAAAGGACAAGACATTGTCGCCTTTGTGACGCTAGAAGGAACCTATCAGCCGAGCGAAGACCTAGCGAAAGAGTTGAAGAAGCATGTCGTCGGTGAGATTGGTGCGATCGCTCGTCCCGGTGAAATCCGCTTTGCCGATGCCTTACCAAAAACGCGATCGGGCAAAATCATGCGCCGATTGCTCCGAGATCTCGCGGCAGGCGTTGAGATTTCAGGCGATACTTCGACGCTCGAAGATCGCAGTGTGTTAGAGAAACTTCGAGAAGGTGCATAGAAAAACGATCCGAACTTTGAGCTTGTCTATTTCTCAGAGTTCGGATCGTTTCGTCAATCAAACAGTCTATGCAGGATAAATCCGCAACCTGCGATTTGGCTCCTCGCCAAAACTTCTAGAAGTCAAGCGATAATGCTCGACCAACTCATGCTGCATCTTCCGCACCGTAGACGATCGCGGAAGTAGCTCGACAGGCTGCCCTTTCGGAATCACAATCTGCTCGACTGCTAGCCGTGCTTCTTCTAAAGCTTCCATCTCGTCCTCATTGTCCCCGCGCACAATCAGGCTCAATTCTGCTTCGCTCGGCAAACCTGGCTCCTCCATGTTCAACAATCGTCTCAGCGCGATCGCAATTTGAGGCACATTGTTCGATTTGACAGTATGAATCGGAATCTGACGAGTCTTCGCCAAATGACGCAGTTTTGCATGGTTTTTCACATGCGATCGCAGGGCTAAAACCGCATCTGCTCCCTCCATATCCTTCGTCAAATGAATCGGCAAGTTCAACGTCCGAATCACTTGATCAAGCTGTTGCCGACTCACGCCATACGGATAAACATGCAGGGGCAATTCTTCTCCATTCGGGCCCGGAAAGGATTCCGATTCCATCGAGTCAAAGCTGCGTCCTAACGATTCATCCAGCATCCGTTCAAACGATTGCTGTTCGGGCGTTAAGGTGCGAACATTCGTCGAACTGGCAACGGCTTTCATTCGACCTGTCGATCGCCAACCGCGCGCCTGCATTGAGTCAGAATAGCCACCACTATCAGGAAGCGCTTTTAAGCGGGTCTTTCCCGGCTCTGGCTGCGGAGTTTCATGGGTGATCGTGATGTTGCCTTCATCATCGGTTGCACGCGTCTGAGGACTGGGCTGTCTGCCTCGAAGTAAAAGGTCGATCGTGTCTGAAACTTCTTCATGCACAACCCACTTTTGCCGCTCAGCCATTTCAACTGCAATATCAAATGTCGGCGGTGCTTTGCGTTCTAGAACACTCTTTTGAGAACCTCGTCTGCGAGCTTCTTCATCACCTAACGTCACAGATTGAATCCCACCCACGAGATCCGAAAGCGTCGGGTTTTTGATCAAGTTTTCCAGCTTGTTCCCGTGTGCTGTGCCGACTAATTGCACACCGCGTTCCGCGATCGTTCGAGCTGCCAAAGCTTCTAGCTCGGTGCCAATCTCATCGATCACAATCACTTCTGGCATGTGGTTTTCCACAGCCTCGATCATGACTTGGTGCTGCAATTCAGGACGTGCAACTTGCATTCGTCGCGCTCGACCGATCGCAGGATGCGGCACATCTCCGTCACCTGCAATCTCATTCGACGTGTCAATAATCACGACACGCTTATCGAGTTCATCGGCTAGCACACGTGCAATTTCTCGCAGTGCTGTCGTTTTACCCACCCCAGGACGACCCAACATGAGAATCGATCGACCACTTTCGACCAAATCCCGAATCATCCCGATCGTGCCAAAGATGGCTCGTCCAACTCGGCAAGTTAAGCCAATTACTTCACCACGACGATTGCGAATTGCGCTAATTCGGTGCAAGGTTTTCTCGATTCCTGCCCGGTTGTCCCCACCAAAATCACCGACTTTTTGCGTACTTTCTGCAAGGTCTTCTTTGGTAATCGGTGTATCCGAGAGGTATTCAGCTCTGCCTGGAAAACGGGCTTCGGGGAATCGTCCTAAATCCATCACCACTTCTACTAAGCGATCGAGTTCAGGATGTTCGATTAAACGATCGCGCAAGTGAGTCGGCAGAATGTCTAAAAGCTTGGTTAAGTCGTCAGTTGTTTGCATCCGATTATGTTCTGAAGCGGTCATGGTCACGGGGTCAGAAGACTGACTGGCATTGGACTCGAAAGGGACGAAACTTTGTTCTACCATGTGTTCTAAGAATGGGAGAAAACGATAGGAAAAAAGACCTATCTGGTGTTTAGAGTACGGGATCTTGATCTATCTCTGTGTATGCTAAATCACTTGCAGAACTCGATTTGGGGATTTGATTTGGTGGACAAGTTCGGATGCAAGTTCAACAGCTTGCCAGAGTAAATCAGGAACGGTTTCTATCGCGCCTGGGGAAAGGTTCGAGCAATCGCTCAGGGGCATCATCTCCTTTGCTTCTAGTTGAGTGAGAACGGGTGAAAGTAAACTGCGGGCATAGCTGCCATATGCGATTCCAGAAACCCACCTTGAAGCGGGTGTACTATCTCTATTGTGCAACATCCCTGATGCTTCTAACTTTGGTACAGTGTGCCGATTTGTTCCTCCTGCGAGCTGAATATATCCGGGTATGTCTGTAGCGAGAACTTTTTCACCCAATTTCACACAGGCGCGGGTTGCGCCATCGCCAATATCCCCACTCATTGGACGACCATCGGTTTGCCAGATTAAGGCACAGGGTAGGGGATGAATTAATTCATAGAGTGCCCAGAGGTAATCAATTAAGTCTTCGCCTTCTGGACAGCTAATCGCGATGAGTTTCAAGCGATCGAGTCCTGGTTGGATGGCGTTCCACACTCGTTTAAAGTCATCGTATCGACCAACTTGGGTATGAATTTCGATCGCATCAATGCCTGATTGCAATAACATCGGCGCGATCACTTCCGGAGTATAGACGTACGATCGAGTCACAATCTGGTTGATGGGACAAATGGGCACGCATCGCCCACAGCCATAACAGCGCTCGTCGATTACGCCTGTCTGATCGATCGCATCGGCTGGACAAATCAATTCACAAGGTCTTGAACAGTCTGGCGGACAAATTTCTGGGTTAAATTCTGCTTTGCGAAAATGCGGGTCTTCGCCATCGTTAAGGCTGACCATGAGCCAGGGATTTGAGGGGGTGAATCCGCGCTGGATGGCTTCTGGTGCAAGTTGATTAGCAATTGCAAAAGCTTCTCTTGCCGTTGAAACGATGGCTGGATCTGCGGCGACATCGACACAATCCGCCCCCGCAAGCGCATAGACCAGTGACAAGGTGCGAATGGCGGGCAGATGTTGGAAACTGGCTCCACAGATAAGTTTGAACCAGTGCCCTTGATTTAGCGATCGTTGAGGCAAGTTAAAATCCATCACTCCTCTATGCTAATCCGCCTAGAGCGATTTTTGACGATTAATTTTGGGCGATCGCTGAATTTGAAACGAAGGAATCAACTGAATTGTTTTTACTGAACAAGCTGAATTTGAAACGAAGGAATCAACTGAATTGTTTTTACTGAACAATTTGATAGCATTCGTAGTTATTCAGTGTCCGACTCGTACCTCGCTAAGAGCTTGAGAACTATGAGCAAAACACCCTCTGACCATTCACAAAATTCTGAAGACGAGCTTCTGCCTGAATATGAATTTGATTACAAGCAGGCGAAACCCAACCGATTTGCCGCAAAGGAAAGGTGAACAGTTGTCGTTTTGAAGGCTTGACCATCATCTAAGTGGTCAACTAATCACTCGATCGCATCAAACAGCGTCAGTTTCATCTGAATTACCAAATCTTTGTCATCTTCAGCGCAAATCCTGGCATTTCGGGTTCACAGCTAACAGAATCGGGATGATCTAAAATTTCGGGTTCTTGATTCGATCTATAAACGTGAACTTGACAATTCTTCCGATCGATTAACAACCCCAACCGGACTCCATTAGCAATATATTCTTCTAGCTTTTCTTGCAGACTCACCAACGTATCGCTGCTCGATCTCAATTCCACAACAAAGTCAGGCACAATCTCTGCAAAAGATGCCTGTTTTTCTGGAAGTAAAGTATTCCAACGTTCAGACAAAATCCAGGATGCATCAGGCGATCGCACTGCGCCATTCGGTAAAGTAAAGCCAGCACTAGAATCAAAGGCTTCTCCAGTTCCATCTGCTTCAGACCAAACAAAAAGCTGTCCAAAAATTCTGCCGTTGCGGTTTCCTGTATCGGAAAAAGCTGGCGGCATTACAATAATCTCTCCATTCGCATTGCGCTCAATTCTCAAATCTGGATTGGTTCGGCAAAAATCATAGAACTGCTGATCACTCAGCTTTGGCATCGATGTAAGCGAAGAAAGATCGATCGGTAATGGCATCTGTTCCGATTTGACCACTAGGCTAGGCATGAGCCGCTCCATCCAGAAAAGTCTTGCCTCAATTATAGGAACCTTCCAGGCAAAGCCCAATTCAAAAACCTGCGATTTTGTCTCCGATAGCTGCTTGTGTGACGCGACTGGCTGATTTTGTAAAGATTTCCGTCTTCTTACTGCTCAAGCTACTATCAATGTAGGAGCAGAGCCAACTTAGGAGCGCAAAAATGACTCTCAACCTTAACCTACCACCAGAACTAGAGCATGAACTCTTTACGGAAGCTTCGCAGTTAAACTTGCCCCTAACTGAGTATGTTCTGCGTATTCTTACAGCAAGGCAAGTATCAGAAAACCTACCTAAAACAGGTGCAGAGTTAGTTGCTTACTGGCAGCGTGAAGGAGTCATCAATTCGCGACCTGATATCATTGATAGCCAAACTTACGCCCGAAAGCTGCGGGTTGAAGCTGAAACGTGAGAGCAATAGGCAGAGAGTTAAGATTACCAAGTTGTTCCGGGGCTTGTAACCGAACAACCATATGAATGCTAAAAGCAGATGAATGAGCTATGGATTTATTCAAAGGTCGAACGGCTGTCCTTGCCACAATGCACCGCAAAGAACAAGCGATCGCGCCCATCTTAGAATCCGAATTCGATCTCAAAATCATCGTTCCACCTGATTTCAACACCGATCAGTTTGGAACATTTACCAGAGAAATTGCTCGAACTGGTGATCAGATCGAAGCTGCACGCAGAAAAGCGTTGTCTGCGATCGAGCAAACCGGACTCGATTTCGCGATCGCGTCAGAAGGGAGCTTCGCACCGCATCCCGCCATGCCCATGCTGCCGAGCGATCGCGAAATTGTGCTCTTAATCGATACGGTTCACAATTTAGAAATCATTGGTGAAGTGATCTCACTTGAAACAAATTTTGCTCATCGCAGCGTTTCTAACTTTGAGCAAGCTCGCGAATTTGCCATAAAAGTTGGATTTCCAGACCACAAGCTTGTTGTTATTGATCAAGATCAAATCACCAAAGGCATTTGCGATTTTCAGCAGCTTGAACAATTGATCAATGCTGCATCGAAGCCAGTGCATATCGAGACAGATATGCGAGCTATGAATAATCCAACGCGAATGAGCGCGATCGCACAAGCCACACAGGATCTCGTCAAAAAACTGAAATCGAGTTGTCCTAACTGCTCGAAACCGGGATTCTCAGCCTCGGACATCAAACGAGGATTACCCTGTGGCTGGTGTAATGCACCGACTGATTTGATTTTGGCGGAAATTTATCGATGTCAGACCTGCGGATTTGAACAACTGTTGCCAACTGAGTCACAAGTTGCAGATCCAATGTATTGTGCATTTTGTAATCCATAGCACTCAGGTATGTCGTACATTCTGGCACTCGATTTAGGCACAACTGGGAATCGAGCGTTTCTCTTTGATCAAGCGGGCAATATTGCAAGACAGGCTTATCAAGAATTAACCCAGTACTATCCGCAGCCAGGATGGGTCGAACATAATGCTGAAGAGATTTGGAATGCGACACGATCGCTGATTAAATCCGTCGGCAATGATCAAGTCAAAGCGATCGGCTTAACGGTTCAGCGTGAAACCTGTTTACTCTGGGACAAAACTACAGGCAAGCCTCTTCACCGTGCCATTGTTTGGCAAGATCGACGAACCGCACCGTTTTGTAATGAATTGCGCGATCGCGGTTTAGAAGGAGAAATTTACGATCGCACTGGATTAGTGCTCGACGCATACTTCTCTGCGACAAAGCTTCGATGGTTACTCGATCAAGTTAAAGGCGTTGATCTAAACAATGTTTTAGCAGGCACGATCGATAGTTGGATTTTATGGAATCTCACAAGCGGCAAAGTTCATGCAACTGATCACAGCAATGCAAGCCGCACGTTACTGATGAACTTAAAAACGGGTCAATGGGATCAGACATTACTCGATCTCTTTGGAATTCCGCTGCACATTCTGCCCTCGATTCAACCGAGCCTTAGTCACTTTGGAGACTATGCTGGAATTCCCATCACTGCGATCTTAGGTGACCAACAAGCTGCATTGTTTGGGCAAGGCTGCGATCGACCTGGATTAATGAAATGCACCTATGGGACAGGAACCTTTCTGGTTGCTCACACAGGTTCCGAAATCGTGAGAACTGATCAGCAACTCATCTCAACGATCGCTTGGACACACTCCGATCAAGTTGGATATGCGATCGAAGGCAGCATGTTTACCAGCGGAGCCTGTGTTCAATGGCTCCGAGATGAGTTGAAAATGATTTCAACGGCACAGGAGACAGCAGCGATCGCGGCAAGTGTTCCTGATAATGGGGGCGTTTACTTTGTCCCCGCACTTAGTGGACTTGGAACACCTCATTGGGATATGAGCGCACGTGGAGCATTTCTGGGCATCACAAGAGGCGCAAACCGTGAACATTTGGTGCGATCGGTTTTAGAAGCGATCGCGTTTCAAGTCAAAGAAGTCATTGATGAAATTGAAAAATACAGTCCAACTCCGATTCAGAAACTCGCGGTCGATGGGGGCGCTTGTGAAAATGATTTCTTGATGCAGTTCCAAGCTGACGTTTTAGGAATTGCGATCGAGCGACCCGCAATTCGAGATACAACCGTTCAAGGAGCAGCTTTTGCAGCAGGACTCAGTACCGGAATTTGGGAAAGTTATGATCAACTCGTCGAGAGGCGGATCATTGATAGAGTATTCGAGCCGAGTGGATCAGATCGCATTCAAACCGACTTCAAAACTTGGCAGAAAGCCGTCGATCGCGTCAAACGTTGGGAGTGATAACTCAAGAATTTAGACATGACTTATCCTGAATTGCCCCTAGTTTTAGCAGGCCCAATCTTACGTCACACTGCTCCAGAAGTTGTGACGGTTTGGGTTGCGTTACAAAAAGCTTGTACGGTTGAACTTAGGATTTATCATACTCAAGCAATCGACGACTGCCTCTTCACGGGCAAGCGCGCCACAGTTGCCCTCGGCGAATCTTTGCATGTTGTGGCTGTAACAGCCCAGACAATGCTTCAGCCTGACCAACTTTATGCCTATGACTTATGCTTCAAATTTGAGCAAGGCGAATGTTCACTACAAGAAGGACTCACCAGCGATCGCTTTCCTGATGTCAATCTCAGCTATTTCGATCACGGAAAACCAACGTTCTTACTTCCGCCGACTCAGATTGAAGATCTCAAGATTTTGCATGGCTCTTGCCGAAAACCACACGGACATGGAATTGATGCGCTGCCGATTTTAGACAGCTTGTTGGAAACCACTGCGGCAGAAATTCGCGATCGTCCTCATCAGTTATTTTTAACGGGCGATCAGATCTATGGAGACGATGTTTCTGCGCGACTTTTAGAAACGGCAACGTTACTCGGTGACAGTCTATTAGGATGGCAAGAAAAATTGCCGCTCAAATCCACGTTCATGACTGCCTCAGAACTGAAGCCTCAAGAACGCGGAGAGATTGCGACTCGTCAAGCAGGATTTACAGGTGGACTCGGAGATAAACGTCAAAAAGTCGAAAATCACCTGTTCAGCTTGGGCGAATACTATGCAACATATTTACTCAGTTGGTCACAGATTGGCTGGGCAATCCTCAAGCCTACAGAACCTCATCTAGAGCGATTTGTGCATACGCTCTGGCAAGTTCGCCGCGCCCTCGCAAACATTCCGACTTACATGATTTTTGACGATCATGATGTCACAGACGACTGGAATTTAAATCAAGCCTGGTGTTTGAGAGTTCTGGGTCGATCTCTGGGTCGCAGAGTGGTGCAGAATGCGCTCCTCGCCTATGCAGTCTTTCAAGGCTGGGGAAATACGCCAGAACGGTTTGAAGTGGAGCAATCTGGTGCAAGGCTTCTCGATGCGGCGCAAACCTGGTCGGCTTCTCAAGGCAGCGATCGCGTTGCGCTGCAAGAAATTGCCAAACTGGTTGGGATGCCGCCTCAAGATCCGAAAACTGGATTGCCGAAATTCATTCAAGACGGAGATGTCAACATTCTCGATCGACATCCAGATGCGCTCACCTGGAATTTCATCATTCGCAGTCAATGTCATGAAATCCTGGTTCTCGATACTCGAACTTGGCGAGGCTATCCCTTAGATCACGAGCAAGTCTCTCAGAAAATCGCGCCGCCCCGGTTGATTGCTCCGGCAGCCTTAGTTCAGCAACTCTCGCTGCTCCAAGACTCCAAGCATCTGACAACCTTTCTCGTTGCGCCAACTAATCTTTTTGGCTTGCAAGTGATCGATTGGATTCATCATTGGCAATTGCGGAAAAAGAAAGTGTTTTCAACCGATGTCGGAGATGCCTGGAACGTCAATACCGATGCCCTGGCTCAATTGCTCACCCATTTGTTTAAGCTGAGAGACTCGATCGTGGTGCTCTCTGGTGATATTCATTACAGTTCAACGATCCGCCTGTCTTATCAAAGGACGGATTCTGCGCCGGGTGTGCTGATGCAACTGACCAGCAGTGCGATGAAAAATGAGGAACTGATTACGCGCATCATTCACACGCGGTTAAAACACTGGCTGCTTCCAGAACCTAAGCGAAAATGGTTCGGATGGGATCATCCCCCGCATATGATCGAGCGCTCCAAACCGATCGATTCGCCCGATTGGAAGTGTGAACTGGAATGGATTCCGAGACGGGCAGCCGAACATACGGACTTGAGTCTCGATCGCTTTCCGGTCAGAGCGGGCTTATTCCATTTCAATCTGTTCAAATTCTGGACTTGGAAATGGATTCAAGACGGACGGGAAATTGTCGGTGTGAATAATCTTGCGCTCGTCAGTTTTACCCGAGACGACTCTAGTTTAGAAGTGATTCACACCCTGTACTGGTTTTCGTCCTGGAGACCGTTGGAAATTGTGAAAAGCCGTTTTGCCCGTTCCACCCTCTAGAATGAAAACAACTCCCTAGATCGCCTTGTGTATGACATTTTCAACTTGTGTGCAGACGTTGGGACTCGATCGCATTGAGCGTCATGTCTTTATTTGTGCCGACCAGACAAAACCGCTGTGCTGTGACAAAGCTGCGAGCATTGAATCATGGAATTATCTCAAGAAAAGACTCCAAGAACTCAAGCTCGACAAGCCTACTCAGGATGCGGGCTGTATCTTTCGCACGAAAGCCAACTGTCTGAGAGTCTGCGATCGCGGTCCGATTCTCGTCGTGTATCCCGATGGGGTTTGGTATCATTCCGCCACTCCTGAAGTCATCGAACGGATTATTCAAGAACATCTGATTGGTAATCAAATTGTCGAGGAGTTTGCATTTTTGACGCATCCGCTTCCGAGCGTGAAAAACGATTTAGAAAAAGAAGTCGATCGTATTGTTTCTAACTAAAATGCAAATCATTCTCTAATCGAGTGAAATCAATGAAGCCCAGGTAAATTTACACTTTGCGATCCTCAAAACCTATGACTCCCTCGTAACTTTTGTCTTTGTTTAAACATTACAAAAACACGTTTGAAGCTAATAGATGAGGATAGGTAAATTCTCGGTGTTCGAGGATCTTGAAACTCGAACTGAAAAAAGTTTAACTTCTTGACGAGTCGGATATAATGGCACGTGACCTATAGATAAAAATCTGGATTCTTCCAGTTTGTGAGTTTAACTCATGAATGGGTAGTCCAGGAACGTAAGTACACCACGAGTACATTACAAGTACATTTGAGCCTGATGCGCGAAGCTGAACTCTCAGATTCCGTGGAAAAGCTTAGTCATGAAGTTGATTTGTGTAAACGTTGATTTAGATTCAGGCAGAGCGAGTAGCACAGCATGAAGGAAACCAGTTCAGGGAATCACAGACGATTACTGCTGATTGATGATGACCCTAACCTAATTCTGTTGGTTAAAGATTATCTGGAGTTCCGGGGATATGAAGTCGTCACCGCAGAAAATGGGCGGGAAGCGCTGGAAGTCCTGGAACAAGATGTGCCAGATATGATCATTTGCGATGTGATGATGCCGGAAATGGACGGCTATCAACTCGTGAGCAATATTCGTCAAGATCCCAAAACAAGCTGGATTCCAGTATTGTTCTTGTCCGCGAAGGGTCAAAGCCAGGATCGGGTGAAGGGTCTGAATATTGGCGCAGATGTGTATATGGTCAAGCCATTTGAGCCAGAAGAACTTGTGGCGCAGGTGGAGTCTTCTCTCAAGCAAGCGTCGCGGTTGATTCAACATAAGGATGCGAAGGGCGGCGAGAATGCGCCGAAGATTCAAGTTCCGTTTGATGTGGAATTAACGCCGACTGAGTTAAGGGTGGTTCAGTTTGTGGCGCGCGGGATGGCGAATCGCGAGATCGCCGAAGAGTTGAATGTGAGCCAGAGAACGATCGAGAGTCACGTCAGTAATATGCTCGGTAAGACCGGATTGCATAATCGTACTGAGTTAGCACGTTGGGCGATCGAAAATAGCATGGCGTAGGTATGACCAATTTAGCGAAGGGCGATCGAAGTTTTGTCGATCGCCCTTTTTGCTGTTTGCTTTATCGTTACTGTTCGGGCTAATGTCCGAGTACGGGCGATTAGACGGAAAGAGTCATTCTAAACAATCGTTAGGTCGCTTTATCTTAGGTTCTACTTTTAATCAGAGTTGAAAAGCTTATTGTCACTGAATTAGAATTGTTGATTATTTCTTCGGTGGTACAAATGTCTTCACAGCATCATAATTCTCACCCAAACTCTGATATTGCCTATCACTTTGACTGGGAATTTCGACGAGAGTCTTTGCTATGGGATGGTGAACAACCTATCGGGATTAACTTTCATCCACTAGCTACTGAACTCTACAACTGGCTACTAAGGAAAGGACAAGTTTCGCTGCTTTTAGCAGAAGAAACTGCTTTACCGGTATCTTTAACGAATCCGTATAGCTACAGTACCTCTGTTATTGCAGGGATTATCACTCACGTAATTAATGCTACACATGCCTTCGCGACAAGTACGGAGCCTATGAGCGATACCGAGGCCGAAATTGAGTATATTCGTCTATACAACGAGCAAGTTCTTTATACGGCACGATTTTGTGAGGCAGCAATTAAGCAGCTCCTCTACTGTACGCAAATATCAAAGAGATATTACGAAGACGTGTCAATAGGCGCTTTACTTTCGGCCGAGTGTCGTGATTGCAAAGGAGCTGGCAAAGCTCGGCACAAAATTTCTATGCTTGGTTCACTCGCTCACCGTTACGGATTGTGCCTCGAATTTGAGGGATGTCTATTTGAGCACCTTAAGATTGTTAATCGTCGGAGGAATGTGGAGGCTGCGCACTCTGGGGCACAACCTTTTCGTATGATGCCCGCTTCTGATTCTAGAGCACAGCTTATGAAAGATTCCTTAGAGGCTGGAAGCGAGTTGGTGCATATGCTTAAGCATATTAGCGACTTGGAAACTCACATGATTTTAGAACTCAATACAATACGTCGTAGCATAACGTCTAAGTCTATACATATTGCGGGTGCAACACCTGCCTAATCAGCGTGTGACCGGACGGATTGGCAAACCATGGCTTCGTTTCAATGCTATCTGTCGCCAGTGACGTTCGCCATTGGATGGCTCTGTTCTCTGTACTACTCTAAACTTGTATCTTTAGCACAATTGCTACGGAAGCTCTATGAGTAGATACATTGAGTGTAAATTTGATAGCGGCTATCAGATAGTTTGGAAATATAAGTTGGGTGAACAAGCCTCAGAGATGTGCAGAATCAGTACTGAATTAGGCGTTGGAGAATATCATCAAATTAGTGAAATTGAAGATCGGCTTATTCTTTCCGGGGCGATGGAGAAAAGTTAGAAATGCAGATCCAATTGCTGAAAAAGACTGAAGCAGTGCATGAACATAAGTGGTTTATCGCAATGCTGGAAGGTATTCGAGGCTTCATGATTGCAAATTCGGAGCAAGACGAGTTTATTCTTGAGGGTGAACTTCAGCATCACGATTCTGAATCGAATGTATAGCAAATCCTTTGCAGCCTCAATTGCCTGAAGTTCTTACTCTGATTCAAGCTGCTCAACGGAAAGTCCTTGCGATCGCAAACCAGGAGTTGATCAAGCTCTATTGGAGCATTGGGAAATATATCAGCGATGTCTTCGGCACCCGCGAAGCGCGATCTTATAACCACATTGAGGAATGCGACAACCTCTCTCAACAAATCATTAGCAGTAGGAGAGGCGTTTAACTTTTAACTCCAAGGCGATAAACCAGTTTTGCTGCTTTGGGAGCGGGGGTTAAGTTAAAATGCAGGCATTAAGTTGAAACGAGGTCAAGACGATGACAGTTCGACAACCCCGCTATCCTAAAGAAGAATATGCTCGTCTTGGCAATGAGATTTACGAGACTCAGGTGCGATCTCAAGTTGAAGAAGGCAATTACGGCAGAATCGTAGCGATCGACATTGAAACTGGAGCCTTTGAAGTTGCTGATAATACGATCGAAGCTACCGATCGTCTTTATGAACGTGTACCCGATGCCCAACCTTGGGTGATTCGGATTGGACATCGTACCGTTTATCGGTTTGGTTCGCGGAGCCTGAAGAAGTCGGTATGATGCAAGGCTTCGTGAATCAAAGTTGTGAAGCGATCATTCCAGTAGTCGTAGGTCATACCAAAGCCCGTCAGCAAATGATTCAGGCGGTGATTGATACAGGATTTACTGGATTCTTGTCGCTTCCATTATCTCTGATTGAATCACTGGAATTGCCCTGGATATTTCGTGATTTCGCAACGTTAGGCGATGGTAGTGAAGTGCTTTTTGATATGTATCGTGCTTCTGTCATTTGGCATGGACAGTATCAAGTTGTGGATGTGGCAGCATCAGAAGCAGAACCACTTGTAGGCATGAGTCTACTGTATGGATCTAAGCTCCAAATTGAAGCAGTTGAGGGCGGCATCGTGAAGATTGAAGCCATGACGTAGTTGAAATTCTCTCCGCTGTGGCACAGTCTAACCAATCGTTGGAACGGCGAACAGAGTCTTCTCACTTCGTTTCTAGTCTATATTGTCGCCGTTCAACTTACTGAAGTTCTTACCCTGATTCAGGCTGCTCAACGGAAAGTCCGTGCGATCGCAAACCCAGAAGTTAATCAAGCTCTATGGGAGCATTGGGAAGTATATCAGCGATGCTTTCGTTACCCGCGAAGCGCGATCGCATAACCACATCCGAATGCGGACAAAATAACGATCGCGCAGCTTGGGTAGGATGCAAAGATCCTTATTTGACAACACTCCAGACATTTGCAGATTGAGCTTCTGCGATCGTAGGACTCCCTTGCCCCTGCGCCAAGGGCTGCAACGCATCTGGAAAGACCTCATGATAAGCTGTCCGCACCTGGGCATTGACCGCCACCGTTTTCACGTCATACATCTGGGTCGCCACCTTGGGATAACACCCGATCGTAATAATCAACCCCAGAAAACAAACCGCAATAAAAATCTCCCGGAGATTCGCATCCTTAAACTCTGCCTGCTCTGGCAACACACAGTCTGTCCCAAAACAGTTCGCCTCTTGGTTGCCCTGAGCCTTCAAATCTAGATCATTCAGATCACAAGCAGGCACCAAGTCACACATTTGATCAGCACTGGCTCCATGAAATACCTGCCGCACCATCGACAGCAGATAGATCGGTGTCAGAATCAACCCCACTGCTGCCAGGAAAACAGTCACCCAGCGAAAGGTCGAACTATAGATGTCCGTTGTAGCCAAGCCGACAAAGACCTCCAGTTCTCCGGCAAACCCACTCATTCCAGGCAAAGCTAAAGATGCCATTGTCCCAATCGTGAACAGAGCAAACACTGCGGGCATCGCTTCCCCCAACCCACCCAACTGATTCATCATCATCGTGCGAGTGCGATCGTAGGTCACGCCTGCCAAGAAAAATAACACTGACGCAATCAACCCGTGGGAGAGCATTTGCAGCATCGCCCCACTTACACCCAAATCACTATAGGAAGCAATCCCCAGCAGCACAAACCCCATATGAGAAATTGAAGAATAGGCTAACCGCCGTTTCATATTGGTCTGTGCAAAGGAGTTTAGCGCCCCATAGACGATATTAACCACTCCTAAAATCACCAACACTGGCGCAAAATACACATGGGCATGCGGCAACAGTTCCATGTTCAACCGGATCAGCCCATACCCCCCCATTTTCAGTAATACTCCTGCCAAAATCATCGAGACTGGAGAAGAAGCCTCGCCGTGGGTGTCCGCCAGCCAAGTATGAAAGGGGAAAATCGCCAATTTGACCCCAAACGCCACCAGCAGTCCAGCATACAAAAACAATTCCAGCCCTAAGGGAAACTCCCTTAACCCGAGTTCAGCAATATCAAAGGTGAGCGTATCACCATAGAATCCCATCCCCAGGGCTGCCACCAAAATGAAAATCGAAGCCAGCGCCGTATACATCAAGAACTTCGTCGCTGCATAGCCCCGATTTTGTCCGCCCCAAATGCACACCAGCAAATAGACCGGAACCAGTTCCACTTCCCACATGATGAAGAACAGCATCAGATCTTGGGCTACGAACACCCCCACTTGGGCAGCATATAGAACCAACATCAGGGCGTAGAACAGGCGCGATCGCCGATCCACCTGCCAGGCGGAAAACATCGACAGCGTCGTCACAAACCCCGCTAACAGCACGAGCGGAGCCGAAATACCATCTACCGACAGCGCCCAACTCAAGCCCAACTGCGGTAACCAAACCACCTTTTCCGCCAGTTGAAATGTTGCTTGGCTCGCGTCGTAATGCTGCCAAAAGGCATAGGACATCAGGACAAAATCAGCCATGCCAACTCCCAAGGCATACCAGCGGACAGTCTTGCCGTTTTTATTAGGGATCAAAGGAATGAGCAACGCGGCTACCAACGGCAGTAGGACGATCACGGTCAGCCACGGGAATTGTTCGATCATAATAGGAATAAATGCTTATCCGTTGAGTTAAGAATATCTTACGCAAATGTGAGACTCATCATCTATTACTCCTTTGCCAATTTGTCATGGACTTAGCATTATGTATCTAGATACATCTCGTGTAGAAATGGCACAATCTCTTTCTTGTGGCTCGCTTGCCGCTGCGGATTCCCCTTCCTGACCTGCGAGAAAGGGAGCGATTTAATCGATGCAGGTGGGTTTCGCAAGTGTAGACGCAATTTTGATCGCGAGGCGTGATTTGAGTTTCGTTCCTAAGCTACGCACTAGATGAGCGGTGCCGGAAGGTTATTGACATACAACCATGAACCCTATTACATATGGAGAATCTATCACTGCTAGCTACACTGCGCGAACTAGAGTGCGAACTTCATCAACCTGAGTGCCGTAGAAATCGAGAGCGACTGGTGCAGTTGCTTGCTCCTGATTTCAGAGAGTTCGGTCGCTCAGGAGCAACATATACGCGCGACGATGAACTCATATCATTGCCAAATGATCCGGAGCCACCGCAGATTCACGCGCAAGACTTTGCCGTGAACAAGCTCTCAGACTCGATCGCGTTACTGACCTATCGAGAGGCGCATGTGAATTCATCAGGAGAACTGTTCCGTCACACGAATCGATCGTCAATTTGGCGGTTAGATTCATCAGGGTGGCAAATGGTGTTTCATCAAGGTACACCTACAGATCCTTTTGACCAATCTGCAGTTGAGAGATAGACTACATGCACCATAACCCTACAGCATACTGTTTTGAGCAAAAGTGAGCCGCATCCGGTGTTACCAACCTTAGCCCCAAATCTTCATTCTGGGGTGGGATGGCAATCAGACGGAAGCGATTCTGTTTCGTATCATCTCCAAGTCATATTCTTTGCGCGATCGCAATCAGACATTAGCTAGTTTTGTCTCACCGATGCAATGGACTAGGCTAATCGCGTCCTCAACTTTGGTTGTTGCTTCATGTCACTATCTCACCTCTTTTCCGCTCTGCAAGTCGGTGCTTTAGAGCTGCCAAACCGAATCCTTATGGCTCCTCTAACCCGCTGTCGTGCAGATCAAGATCATGTTCCCACTCCATTGATGGCAGAATATTACAGTCAACGTGCCAGTGCTGGATTGATCATTGCAGAAGCAACTGCGGTGATGCCAGGGTGTTCTGCATTTGGCGCTGACCCAGGAATTCACAATGATGCTCAGGTCGCAGGATGGAAACAAGTCACTGATGCCGTTCACGCCAAAGGAGGTCGGATTGTTCTTCAGATCTGGCATGGGGGTCGAGCTTGTCACCCGTTGTTAAATAACGGTGCAATTCCGGTTGCTCCCAGTGCAATTCCGATTACAAACGATGAATTTCATGCGCCGCAGGGTAAAGTTCCTTATGTCACTCCTCGGGCGCTAGAGGATGACGAAATTCCGACGATTATTGCAGGCTTCCGATCTGCGGCTGAAAATGCGAGAACTGCTGGATTCGATGGTGTCGAAGTTCACGGTGCAAACGGTTACTTACTGGATGAATTCCTGCGCGATGGTAGTAATCAACGGAGTGGTGCTTATGGAGGGTCGGTCGAGAATCGTGCTCGCTTGATGCTCGAAGCACTAGAGGCGACGATCGACGTTTGGGGCAGCGATCTCGTTGGGTTAAGACTCTCGCCGCTCAATAGCTACAACAGCATGAAAGATAGTGATCCGATCGGTACGTTTACTTGGTTAGCGACTCGTCTCAATGATTACAACCTTGCCTATCTGCATGTGATGCGGGGTGATTTTCTAGGTGAGCAACAGGGTGACGTACTGCCCCCGATTCGTGAAGCTTACAAGGGTGTCTTAGTTGGCAATACAGGCTATACGGCAGAAGAGGCGGAATCTGCGATCGCCAATGGTCAATTAGATGCGATCGCCTTTGGAACCTCGTTTTTAGCCAATCCTGATCTCCCAACTCGCTTTGCTCAAAATGCTCCACTGAATGCTCCGGATCCGAGCACGTTCTATTCACCCGGCGCGCAAGGCTATACAGATTATCCATATTTAGCTGTGCCTTGCGTCGCAGTGTGACAAGCTGATTTGCTGAACGCGAAGAAACAGGCAACGATTCGCTTGGAGCGGACTGTCGAAAGATTTTGATATCTTGCAAAAGTGATTTACAGCCGCTCAAGCAAATCGTTAGATGCCCTTTGATGCCTTGGTTGAGACTATCCTCTTCGTGCTGATTGAGCGCCAAGAGGTGGTTAGGCAAAGAGTGCATTAATCAGGTAGCTGACACTGATAATTCCAAAAGCCATGAGGCTAATGAATACGGCTAAAAGTTGGGGGAGAAGTCCTTGCCTCAAGATAAACATCTCAGGTAGCGATAGAGCCGTTACTGCCATTGTGAATGCTAATACAGTACCAAGCGGCATTCCTTTGTTGACCAGGGCTTCAGTAATGGGCATGACACTCGCAATGTTTGCATAGAGTGGCACACCTAAAATTACAGCAATTGGAAAAGCGAAGGGGTTGCTAGCTCCTGCTCATTGGATCACTAAAATGGTTGGGACATAGACGTAAATCCCAGCATCGATTGCAATCCCGACAACAACATACAGCCAAACTGAGCGCACAATTTCGCTAAACTGCAACCATCTCTGCTGCAACTTCTGTTTTCAGGTGAAGGAAGTCGATGCCAAATCATCTGCTTGAGTTGTCCGGCATCTAACACTGCGTCGGTGTGGATAGAACAGAGGTGTCGTGCTGTGTTCGAGGTTATTTGCTGTCGCACAACTTTGTCGTTAGTCTGCTTAAGTGATCTGTGGAACTGTAACTCTGTATAGTACCGTCGCCCACTTTTTTGGGAATTCTAGGTGAAGGGAATTCCTCGATGCAGGTCAGATCGCGCAACCAAAACTATGAGACTCTCAACACCAACCTCCCCTCAATCATTTCCGGAAGTTCCTGGTTACAGACTGACTGAGCAACTCTACTTTGGTTCTCGTACAGCAGTCTACCGAGCGGTACAAACGACAACTCAGCAACCCGTAGTGATTAAGGTGCTGCTGCGGGACTATCCTACTTTTGGCGAATTGGTGCAGTTTCGCAATCAATATACGATCGCCAAAAATTTGCCGATTCCGGGGATTGTCCGCTCCTTGAGTCTGGAATCCTTGGGGAGAAGCTATGTCTTGGTTATGGAAGATTGGGGCGGCACGGCTTTAAGCACATACATCCAGCAGCAATCGTTAGATCTGACCACAGTCTTGGCGATCGCCCTCCAACTGTCCGAGATTTTGCATGATCTGGGTCAGTATCGGGTAGTGCATAAAGACATCAAACCCGCCAATATTCTGATTCAACCAGAGTCGAAACAGGTCAAACTGATCGACTTTAGTATTGCCTCTTTGTTGCCTAAGGAAACTCAGGAAATCCAAAGTGCCAATCAGCTAGAAGGAACTCTCGCTTATCTGGCTCCTGAGCAAACGGGGCGGATGAATCGGGGAATCGACTATCGCACGGATTTTTATGCTCTAGGAGTCACACTCTATCAACTGTTGAGTGGCAAACTCCCGTTTGAGTCGGAAGACCCATTGGAGTTAATGCATTGCCATATTGCCAAAATGCCTTTACCCGTGAATCAGGTGAATCCTGCGGTGCCGGGGATGGTGGCAGCGATCGTC
>VFQU01000310.1_pt1 | contig 47669 bp, 45 predicted proteins | sample 3512311 | NCBI WGS metagenome assembly VFQU01 (sample SAMN10412377, study PRJNA504923) | tailings metagenome | isolation source: Relicate 3 Philex TSF3 active mining site | place: Philippines: Tuba, Benguet | collected 2017-08-29 | reverse complement strand
AATATCGGAGAGGAGGATCAGCAGATCCGCCTCGATCATGGTGGCGACGCGGGCCGAGAGCCGGTCATTGTCGCCATAGCGGATTTCGGCGGTGGCAACCGAGTCATTCTCATTGATGATGGGAATGGCCCCGAGCCCGAGCAGCGTCTGGATCGTGGTGCGCGCATTGAGAAAATAGCGGCGCTCCTCGGTAATGTTCGGGGTGATGAGGATTTGCCCGGTGACAATGGCGTGGCGGCCCAATGCCTCGGCCCAGGCCTGTGACAGGGCGATTTGCCCGGCACTGGCGGCTGCCTGGCTTTGTTCCAGCGTCAGCGTGGTGGCGGAGAGGCCCAGCAGGCCCCGGCCCAGCGCAATGGCGCCGGACGAGACGATGACGATCTCGCGGCCTTCGGATTTGAGCGCGGCAATATCCTCGGCCAGGTCGGCCAGCCAGCCAGCGCGCAGCTTGCCTGATTTGTCGACCAGGAGGGCCGAACCGATCTTGATGGTGATGCGGCGATATTGGGCGAGGGGGGTCATCTGCGAGCAAACTCGATGCGCACCCTCCCCCTTGCGGGGAGGGCTGGGGAGGGGGAATGGCGAGCAGAGTTCGAGTGCGTGAGCACCCCCTCCCAGCCAGCCATTTGAGCGTAGCTCTCATGGCCTTCTTGCTTCGAAACTCGCCACCGGCGAGTTTCGCCCTGCGGGTCAGCGCGAAGCCCGTCTAGGGGGAGGTGCCGCACCGTATTCGTGGCGGCACTCGAGCCCATTACGGCGTCCATTTCACTTCAGTCGCCTTCTTTTCCAGCTCCGCCGCCTCGGCCTTTTCGGCGTCGAGATGGTTGAGCACGTCCCAGAGCACCTGTTCGACGCCTTCGCCGGTGACGCCGGAAACGAGCCGCACTTCGGCCTTGGACGCCTTTTTCAGCGCCTTGACCTTGGCCTTGATCTCTTCGTCGCTGAGGGCGTCGACCTTGTTGAGGACGACGATCTCATCCTTGTCGGCCAATATGTCTGCATAGGCCGCCAATTCGTAGCGCACCGCCTTATAGACATGGGCGACATCCTCATTGGTGCCATCGATGAGATGGATGAGAATATTGCAGCGTTCGATATGGCCCAGGAACCTGTCGCCGATGCCAATGCCTTCGCTGGCGCCCTCGATAAGGCCGGGAATATCGGCAAGGACGAATTCGCGCTCACCCACGCGCACCACGCCCAGATTGGGATGGAGCGTGGTAAAGGGATAATCGGCGATTTTCGGCTTGGCGGCGGAAACGGCGGCCAGAAAGGTGGACTTGCCGGCATTGGGCTGACCGACAAGGCCGGCATCGGCAATCAGCTTCAGCCGCAGCCAGATGCCCTTTTCGACACCCTCCTGCCCCGGATTGGCGCGGCGAGGCGCCTGATTGGAACTGGTCTTGAAATAGGCGTTGCCGAAGCCGCCATTGCCGCCCTTGAGCAGCACGACGCGCTGGCCGATCTCGGTGAAATCGGCGATCAGGGTTTCCTGATCTTCCTCGAAAATCTGCGTACCCTTGGGGACGCGCAGGACCACATCGGCTCCATCGGCCCCGGTGCGGTTCTTGCCCATGCCATGCACGCCCGTATCGGCACGGAAATGCTGCTGATAGCGGAAGTCGATCAGCGTATTGAGGCCCTCGGCGCAGACGGCCACAATGTCGCCGCCGCGCCCGCCATTGCCGCCATCGGGACCACCGAATTCGATGAATTTTTCCCGATGGAAGCTGACGGCGCCGGCGCCGCCGGATCCGGATTTGATATAGACCTTGGCCTGGTCGAGAAATTTCATTGTTTTCGTGCCTTCCAGGCGGAACGGGTAAGCTGGGTGTCGATATGCTCCACCTCGACGCCGCGTGCAAGGCAGAGCAGGCGTGAACGGCCGGTTTCGACAAAGCCGAGCTTGGTCTGGATGGCCAGCGAGGGTGCGTTGAAATGAAAAACGCCCGAGCGGATGGTGGGGAAGTCGCTATTGGCAAAGAGCCAGTCGATTGCCCCCTCCGCCGCTTCGGACATGATGCCCTTGCCCCAGAAGGGCTTGCCCAGCCAATAGCCCACACCGGGCTCGTCGCCATGCATGTGAAAGCCGAGATGGCCCACATAACCCATGCCATCGACCTCGATGGTAAAATTGGCCTCGCCCGGCAAGGTTTCGGCACGCCGGCTGCGGATCCAGGCCTTGGCGTCGGCCAGGTGATAGGGATAGGGCACGCGGGCGAGGTTGCCCGAGACCTCGAAATTGTTGAGGTGGCGGGCAATCTCGGGCGCGTCTTCCATGCGCGGGGCGCGCAGCAATAGGCGGCGGGTTTTGATGACCGGTATCATCGGGCCGATTCCCTAAAGCGTTTCAGGCGCATTCCAGCTCTCCCCGCGCCAGCCAGTCGGCGCGCGTCAGGCTGGTTATGACATGTTCGATATTGGTTTGGAGGGCCTGGGCGTAACGATATTCGCGCCCGGTTTCGACAAAGCCGAGCCGGGCCTGAATGCGCAGCGAGGCGGCATTGCTTTTATGAGCACCCGAAGCGATCACATCGGCATCGCAGCCAGCAAAGTGCCACCCAATGACGGCGGCGACCGCCTCGGTCATATAGCCACGCCCCCAATGCGGCCGCGCCAGCCAGAAGCCGAGCGTATCGGTGAGGGTGATGCAGCCGATCAGGCCCTTGCCGGGCAGCTCGATCACAAAGGCCGCCTGGCCGGGCGATGGCGGCGGCAGCTGGCGCAGCCAGTCGGCGGCCATGGCGAGACTATAGGGAAAGGGCACGGCGGTGAGCCAGCGGGCGACCTCGTAATCGCCAACGCCCAAAGCATAGCAGGGCGCATCGTCCGGCCGGGCGGGACGCAGGATGAGGCGGGCAGTGCGGAGTTCGGTCATCTTCCCCTTGACCTCCGGCCCGAATGGCAGCCGGCCGCTTTGGCCCCAACCATGATCACGCTCGCCCAGCGGGCACGGGTGGCGGCTCTTGCGGCGGCGAAGGCGGTAGCGACGATCATGACAATGCTCCAGAAACGAAAAAGGGGAACCGTTAACCGGTTCCCCTTCGCATTTGCTGTCTTGCCAAACGCCGAGCCGGGGAACTGGTCACCCGGCTGGTTGGTCAGGCCTGCCGGATTATTCGGCGGCCTCTGCCGGGACGACAGACACGTGTACTTTATTGTTCGCGCGGGTGCGGAACGACACATTGCCATCGACCAGAGCATAGATCGTGTGATCCTTGCCCAGGCCAACGCCGGTGCCGGTTGCCCACTTGGTGCCGCGCTGACGGATGATGATGTTGCCGGCAACGACAGCTTCGCCACCGAACTTCTTCACGCCAAGACGACGGCCAGCGGTATCACGACCGTTGCGGGATGAACCGCCTGCTTTCTTATGTGCCATTGTCCTGTCTCCTTATTCCTTGTCGGCCTTATCGGCCTTCTTGGCCGGGGCCTTCTTCGCCGGCTTTTCAGCGGCGGTATCTTCCTTGGCGGCAGCGGCCTTCTTGGCAGCCGGCTTCTTGGCCGGAGCCTCGGCGGCAGCTTCTGCCTTGGGGGCAGCCTTCTTGGCCGGGGCCTTTTCGGCAACGGATTCGGTCTTTTCTGCCTTGGCAGCAGCCTTGACGGTCGGCTTGGCGCCGCCGGTCAGGATCTCGGTGATCCGGACGGTCGAGAGCAGCTGGCGATGACCGTTGCGACGACGCGAATTGTGGCGGCGGCGCTTCTTGAAGATGATGACGGTCTTCTGCTTCTTGGTCTCGACCAGCTCGGCCGCAACCAGGGCGCCTTCCACCAGCGGAGCGCCGATAGTGTCGCCGACCATGAGGACTTCGTCAAAGGTGACGATGTCGCCGGCCTGGGCGTCGAGCTTTTCAATCTTGATGACGTCGTTGGCAGCAACCTTGTACTGCTTCCCGCCCGTCTTGATAACGGCGAAAGTCATTTCTGCGCCGGCTCGATTATGAGCCGGTCCCTATCTGTCGCGCTCTGTGGCGCCGCGGATTTCGTGCCATTCCGCGGGCTTTTCGAAAGAAGGCCAGACCAGGTGTCCGGCGGCAGCCTCGAGCAGCGGTTTCAAACAAAACCAGCGCACCGGACGGACCGGTGCGCAGATGCGTTGGGCTTATCGGGGCAAAAGCCCCAAGAGTCAAGCGCGTTTGCCGCTCGGCCGCCTTAGGTGGAGCACCTACCCAAGGGCCACAATTGCCATATCGCCATGGCCAGGTTGCGGGCATTCCGGCCCACTAATGCCGCCGCGCCCGCGCCGCCGCATCAAGCTCGATAGCCAGGACCTGAGCCTTGTGGTGGGCCTGCCAATGGTCAAGGCTCCAGTCGGGAGCATGACCATCGATCACGCGAACCGGCCGATAGGCCTGTGCTTCGATCTCGATGCCGTGGCTCACCACTGCGATGACGCTGCGACGATAATTGTCGCCTTCGAAGGCATCGAGCACAGCCCAATCGGCCACCGAAAGCGATGCCAGCATCAATCCTGCCGCCGCCGCACCGGGCCGGGCGATCAGCGCAGGATAGACCTGACCGGGCATATAGACCGCCGCAAAGCCGGGCGCTGACGCCATCGGCAACGTTGCGATATCCACCGCACGCCCCAGCACCGCCGAAACAATGTCGGCATCACGCAATGTGCCATAGACAAAGAGCGGCAAAGGCGCGGTCATCATTGCTCCTTTTGCGCCATAGGGGAGTTGCAGGCGCGCCCTCGCTATGCCATAAGCCGCCCCGTATCGACCAGCCGCGTTCCACTACGAACGCTTTCGATCTCGCGGAGAGATGGCAGAGCGGTTGAATGCACCGCACTCGAAATGCGGCATAGGGGCAACTCTATCGGGGGTTCGAATCCCTCTCTCTCCGCCAGTCGATCACCCTTTTCTCATTAAAATCCAACTGCTTATCACAGTCTACCGGGCAGACAGGGACAACACAAGCTTGCCTTGCCCCACAGGCCGATTTCGGCGTTCTAGAAGACTCGTTGTGACGGGATTGTGACGAGATTTGTGACGAAAACGGTAGCGAATGGCCTGACTTTGCTGGGCTATCCGACCTGCCTGCCCTAACGCACAGAAGTTTTGCTTCGTTCTGGCCCGGAGGGCACACCCATAGGGGGTACGGAGGGGGCCGGGGGTGGCTGCGCCACGGGGAACTCTCACCCGGAAAATTCCTAATAGAAAATCCAACAATGCAGGGGCAGTTACTGCGGAGCACTAGCTCAAGCGGTCACTGAAGGCAGAATCAGACCCCATTTCGGTCGTTTACCTTATAGACGGTAAGCATCGGAAGCAGCGACCACTTGGGGTAGAAATGCTCGGCACCAGTAGAAGGGAGCATGATGCGGAATCTGGCCGTTGTGGCAGCTTTGACGGCGGCCTTATGCGTGGGTTTGTTGTTATGGACAGGGCGCCCATCGGTTCAATGTACAGAACTCGGAGGCAAATGGATTGAGGCTACGAGGGAGTGCGTAGGCTCACCTTACTGGGAAGATTTCGTAAGCAGGTAATCTGTTTGGCCACCTCACCGCCTAACAACTACGGTCCTGAACCGATCCCATTCCGACCTTTGCAGACCTACGCTATCTCGTAGATTCATTTTCATTGACGGGCGTATTGGTACTTTCGAAATCTTGCCGAAGCAGGACGGCATTTCCCCAATACGAAAGCACTGCCGGAGCGGTAAAGAGTAGTTCGACCCATGCATACCTATGAATGCCGAACAAATCCTCACGGTCGCTCAGCCCTCCTGACAAGCTATAAACCCCTTCTGGAGAGATGAATTTACGTTGCACATCTAGAAAAAGTTCGACGTCATGGTAGGTAAATCGGACTTGTTCTTGATCGTTGTCATCGACGAAAACAGTATACATCTCACCATTATCAGATCGACAAGAAGTAATCTCCATGCGGCCAAAACCAGCAAAGTCATTGTCACCGATGCGTAGCCAATCTTCTGGCATCGTTGGATAGCCCTTGTGCTAGGGACGGCTGCTTCGTCACAGACTATGTCCAAAAGCCGACAGTCAGCAAACTACCCCTAGGCCGCCTACTACGCGAGTGTGCGACCTTGCGAGTGAGAGATGTAAATTTCCCGGCTCAGGATGCGCAATTTCAACGCCTTTTCCAGCATGGCGTGGAAATCCGCGCTGCTCGCATGAGCATCGAGTGCGGCCTTGTCGGTCCATCCCTCCGACAAGTGAAACACCCCTGGCTCGATCACGTCTTGGGAGGCAATATAGTAGAGGCATCCTGGCTTGCTTGCCGTTGCCGGAACCGAACCCGCTGCAATGAGGGCGAAAGCTGCCGCATCTGCAGGATCAACCCTGTAGGTTCCCACTATGCTCAAGTAGGTATCGGTCGAACTGCTCATCGTTTTCTCCGTAAGCTTGGCCAAGGCCGATCGGCATCTCGGTACCGGGCCTTTAGCTCTGACAACTCAGTCCAAAGGGACTGCCTATGAGGAAATACGCTGTTGCTTTTTATTCTACCAGTATGCACCTTTTAGTAAGTACCATGCTGGAGCTTCAAGAATGCCGAGATCCACCTTCACCTGCGGACTAGATGCCGTTTTGGCGATCTCTGGCGGCAAGTGGAAGCCGCTGATAATCTACCACTTGGCCCACGGCACTCACCGCTACGGCGAATTGAGGCGAGCGGTCGGCAATGTGACCGACAAGATGCTTATCCAGCATCTGAAAGAGATGCTGGCCGACGGCCTGATTGCCAGACACGATTTCAAAGATATCCCCCCCAAAGTCGAATATGCTCTTACCCCTCTTGGGAAGAGTCTTGCTCAAGCTCTCGCGCCGCTATGCGTTTGGGGTACGGAGCACATGTCGGTTATCGAGAAAGTCGTGACTGACCGCAGCTTAGTGGCCACCCAAAATGGGTCCTAGCGGAAGTAGGGTTCAGTAACGTCCGTTATCGGTCGGCCCAATGGCAGGTTTTGGGACCGCGGAAGCGGCACCTAGGCCGCTTCGGCCTCGATATGTTCGAGACCGAGCACATCAAGGATCTGCGACCGGAGCCATTGGGCGGCGGGACTTTGTTCCGTATGCGCTGCACTGACGAGGCAGACCGGGTTGGGGTCCATTTCGAGCGGACAAGTGTTTGTGACCAGACCGAACTGGGCCGCATATTTTTCGACGATCCGCGTGGGCAGAGTTGCGATCAAAGGGGCGCTGCGCACCGTGCTGAGCACGGTCAGGAATTCGGGGGCCGACAGAGCGACGTCGAGTTCGACACTCGACTTGGCCAAAGCCAGATCGAGGCAACCCTTTATGTTGTCCCTTTGCGACACAAGCGCGTGGCGATGGGCAAGATAGGTTGCGCGGTCCAGACGTCCGCGGATTGGGACCAGCTTGGGATTGTAGCAACACATCAGCGACTGCGTGAACAGCCGCGTGCTGCGGTGCCTCAGGCTTCCGGGGCCGTAGCGACCAACGGCCATGTCGATCGCGCCGTCATCAAGCATGCCATAGACCTGCTCAGGATTGGCCCACCGCGCCTGAACCGACAGTCCCGGACCGACCGCACTTATTCGGGCGGCGAGATCGGGCATGACAAGTACTTCGAAGGCGTTGGAGAACCCTACCTTGAAAGTGTGGTGGTCGCTAACGGGGTCGAAGGTGGGTCGCGCGTTAAGCACCTGACTTGCCTGGGCCAGCAATTGTTCTATCGGCCCGGCTATGGCCATGGACAGATCCGTCGGCTGCATGTTCCGCCCGACCCGAACGAAAAGCTCGTCCTGCAACAGCATGCGCAGCGTGGAGAGATTATGGCTCATCGCCGGCTGCTGAATCTTCAGCCTTTCGGCAGCGCGCGACACACTGCCCTCGCGGTAGAGCGCATCGAACGCCACCAGGAGGTTGAGATCGAATGACCAAAGATTGAAATGATTGATCGAAGCTATTTTTTCCATCGATTGGATCATTGCACATTGAATTGCTAACGTCCAGTCAGCGCCGCCCAATGCACCCGATGGCAGGCACTACAGGAGCACGAACCGTGAGCGAGAATTCCAAGGTTTTCAAAGTCGGCGACGTCACCGTCGTCAAGATCGAGGAGAGGGTGATCAGCCCGATCCCGGCGGCGTACCTTTTCCCCACTCTCGAGGCGTCACAGTACCTGGCGGCAACCGGCACTCTTTCGGAACAGGATGTCGCGGGACCCGACCGTGATCCCGTGCTCAGCATCCACGCCTGGCTGATCCGCACCCCCAGGCACACCATCCTTCTGGATACGGCGGCCGGGAACCAGAAGGAGCGCCCGCGCAATCCCCTGTTCCATCATCAGGAGCTACAATTCCTGGAGCGGCTGGCGGAAGCAGGCGTCAAACCGGAGGATGTCGACTACGTCTTCAACACGCATCTGCATGTCGACCACGTGGGCTGGAACACGCGCCTGATCGACGGCAAATGGGCGCCCACTTTCCCCAATGCGCGCTATGTCTTTCCGCGCGCCGAGCAGGAATATTACTCGAGCCCCGCAAGCCACAACGACGCCAACATCCCCAGCGAAGGCGCCTATGAGGACAGCGTCCAGCCCATCGTCGAGGCCGGCCTGGTCGACTATATCGAGCCCCAAGGTGGCCGTTATCTCGATATCTTCGAGTTCATCCCGACCCGTGGCCACAGCATCGGCCACATGTCGGTGCTGATGAAGTCGGAGGGACAATCCGCGCTCTTTGCAGGCGACCTGATGCACCACCCGGTACAGGTCTATCTGCCCCAGACGAACACGGTGTTCTGCGAGTTCCTCGAAGACGCGGCAAAGTCCCGCCAGCGGATGCTGGAATTCTGCGCCGACACCGGCGCGCTCTATCTGCCGATGCACTTTGCCGGTCCCTCCGCCGGCTATATCAGCAAGGCCGGCGACGGCTTTGCCTGGACCTATGCGTAGGCGGGCGTGATGACTGCCATCGCCCGCCGGCAAAGCGGACTCGTGCGCGAGCATTTCCACATCCCCAGCGATACGCCGGGCATTCGTCTGCATATTCGCAACATCCGGCCGGCCAAGCTGTCGATCCGGCCGGAAAGCACCATCGTCATGGTGCATGGGGCGACCTATTCCTCGGGCAGCCTCTATGATGTGCCGCTTGGCGGAACGTCCTTCATGGAATTCCTTGCCGACGAAGGCTTCGATGTCTTCGCCGTCGATGTTCGCGGATACGGGCTCTCGTCCCGGCCATCGGAACTGGAAGCAGATGCGCGTCTCAACCCGCCGCTGGTGAAGACAGAGACCGGCCTGCGCGATCTGTCGAGCGCGGTCGATTTCGTGCTGGCGCTGCGCGGTCTGGACCGCCTCAACATCTTCGGAATGTCCTGGGGTGGAACGCTTGCGGGCGCTTACGCCTCCCTAAATCACGACGTCACGCTCAAACTTGCCGTGGTTGCGCCGCAGTGGCTCAGCGACATTCCCGTTCCGCTGGACCCAGGCGGGCATCTGGATGCCTATCGCCTGGTGCCGGTAGCCGATGCCAGGAAGCGCTGGCTGGATGCCGTGCCGCCCGACGCCCGCGCCGGTCTCATTCCCGAAGGCTGGTTCGAGCAATGGGCCGAGGCCTCGCTTGCCGAAGACCCTTGGAGCGGTGGCAAGGCGCCCGGACGCCTGCGCGCAACCAATGGCCCCATCCAGGACGTTCGCGACTACTGGCGTGCGGGCAAGCCGTTCTATCGGCCGTCGGACATCGTTTCGCCTGTTCTCCTCGTCCATGGCGAATGGGATCGCGACGTACCGATCGACCTGGCGCTGGCCTATTTCCAACAGCTCAGCGGCGCAAAGCATCGGCGTTGGCTCGAGGTGGGCGAGGCGACGCATATGCTGCTGCTCGAGAAGAACCGGCTCATCGCCTATCGCGCGATCAGCAGCTTTTTTTCAGAGAATTTCAGCGCGGAAGAATAAGGGAGGCTCCGACGAGGTGGCCACACGCGGTCATCAAGTTGCCTATATTCGGGAAGCCGATACGGGGCGTTGTCGAGCGCAGCCAGCGCACTCGGAACCTTATGACGAGCAATTGCGCCACCCCAAGCAAGGAACCGAGTTGATGACATCATCTTTTGGAGGGGGCACGCTCCCTCGAGGCGTGCGCTCGCGCATGATCCGCAGCGTCAACGGCCTCGATATCCATATCCTCGAAGCCGGCCATGACGGCCCCGCACGCCCGCTCGCCCTGTTGCTGCATGGCTTTCCGGACCTGGCCTATGGCTGGCGGCACCTGATGCCGATCCTGGCCGATGCCGGCTATCACGTCGTTGCGCCCGACCAGCGGGGCTATGGCCGCACCACTGGCTGGCTCACCGGCTACGATGTGCCTCTAGGCCCGTTCAGCTTCCTCAACATGGCCCGCGATGCGCTTGGGCTGGTATCCGCTCTCGGCCATCGGCAAACAGCAATGCTGGTGGGGCATGATTTCGGCTCGCCCGTGGCGGCCTATTGCGCGCTGATCCGGCCAGATGTCTTTCCCTCCGTGGTGCTGATGAGCGCCCCATTCCCCGGTCCGCCGGCATTTCCGTTCGACACCGCGGATAGCGATACGCCTTCGCCGCCATCAAACACCGACAGCCAGAAGCTGGCGGCCGCCCTGGCGGCGCTCGACCCGCCCCGGATGCATTATCAGCATTATCTGAGCGGACGGGCAGCCAATGACGACCTGATGCACCCTGCGCAGGGCCTGCATGCATTTCTCCGAACCTTCTTCCACGTCAAAAGCGCCGATTGGCACGGAAATAAGCCACATCCCCTGGCAGCGCGGACCGCGCTGGAACTGGCGAAGATGCCCAGCTACTACGTCATGGAACTCGGCAAGACGATGCCCGAGAACGTCTCGCCTTTCGCGCCCTCGGATGCAGAAATTGTCGCCTGCACGTGGCTCACGGAGCCGGAACTTGGCGTTTACGTCGAGGAATATGGCCGCACCGGGTTTCAGGGTGCGCTGCAAGGCTATCGCGTCTCTGCGGACCCGGAACTCAACGCCGAACTGCGCCTGTTTTCGGGCAGAACGATTGATGCCCCCTCGCTGTTCATCGGCGGAGAAAGCGACTGGGGACCATATTCCGCGCCGGGCGGGATTGAACTGATGCAAAGCACGGCGGTAACGAAAATGGGCGACATCGAGATGATCGCCGGCGCGGGCCACTGGATTCAGCAGGAGCAGCCCGAAAGGCTCGCCACGCGCCTGCTTGAATTTGCCAGGGCGACGGGTGTGGCCGGGACATGAAGCCGCTACTGTCGGATTTCGACGTCGGTCTGCTGCTGACATTTGATGCCATGCTGCGGGACAAGAACGTTACCCATGCGGCCGAGCGGTTGAACATCACGCAATCGGCGCTATCGGCCCGTTTGGCGCGCCTGCGCCAACTGCTGGGCGATCCCTTGTTCATTCCCTCAACTTCGGGACGCGGCATGGTCGCCTCGCCCCATGCCCTGACGCTCGCACCTGAGCTAACAAGGTTGCTGGATCACTTGACCGATTTCGTCGGAACGGCCCGCGTATTCGCTGCGGCGAGCAGCAAACGCGTGTTTCGCATTGCGGCAACCGACAATCCGGTGTCGATCCTGGCGCCGGACCTGATCCCCCAGCTCAAAGCGGAGGCGCCGCAGGCAAGACTTGCCTTCACCATGCCCGACAAGGCGAGGATCGCCGACGATCTCGAACAGGGCGAGGTGGACGTGTTTATCGGCGTCAACGAGGACGCCGCTCCCGGCCTGATGGCGCGCAAATTGTTCGCGGACGCGTTCGTGACGGCGCAGCGGCGTGGCCACCCTCGCGGCCTCTTTCCCATGACGATCGATGAATTCTGTGCTCTCGATCATCTGCTCATTTCCACCAGCGGCGGCCAGTTTTCCGGGATGATCGACAGGGCGCTGGCCGAGCTGGGACGCCTGCGGCAGGTCGGCGTGTCGGTCCAGAGCTACGCATTGGCGCCAATGGTTCTGGCCAGCACCGATCTTGTCTGCACCCTGCCACGGCGGTTCTTGCAGCGGTTCGAACCTATGCTTGACCTCGTCAATACGCCGCTCGATCTGGCGCCCTTTGAGATGATCATGTTCTGGCATCCGCGGATGAATGCGGATGCCGCCCATATCTGGCTGCGCCAGCAGATCTTGCAAAGCACGAGGGCCGGACTTTAGCCCGACCCTCGGCGTCTCAGAATTCCTGCAGCAGATAGTCGCCGACCTTTTCGGCCTTGGGGTCGAAGAGCGTATCGAGACGAGCATTGAGCACGTAGATTTCGTCACCGGCCCCGGTGGCGGCGGTTGGCATGGACAGCTCGCTCTGCTCGGTGCGTGCAATGGTCGCCGACGTCCAGCCATCGCTAGAGGTGAGTTCGACCGTCCGGTCGGCGCCCAGATTCTGCACCACCAGCAGGTGTTCACCATCCAGCAGATGAATACCGTCGGCACCGGTCAGCGCCTCGGGCAAGGCTACGCGCTGGATGTCGGTCGGGTCGGAGAGACTGACCTTGAACAGCTCGCCGCTATTATACTTGCCGACCAGCAGATAGCCGTCTTCATGCACGGCTATGCCGTTGAGGTTGAACCCCTGTTCAGTGAAGAACAGCGGGCTCTGGGCGAAGATCGACGGCGTTCCTGCCGTATCAATCTTGTAGATCAGCGGCGCGAAACTGTCAGTTACGTAAGCATTGCCGGCGCCATCGAGGGCGATGTCATTGGCAAAGTGGGCTCCAGTGCTGAGTGCGCCGAGGTCGTAATAGGCCTTGGGTGCCCCGGTCGTCGCGTCATAGGTGGCAACAGCCGCCAGCTTGCCCTGCGTGGCGGCGTCGGTGCGCGCCCCGGCGCCGGGATCGGAATTGGCGACCCAGAGCGTGTTGCTCTCATCATCGACCAGAAGACCGATGGTCGAGATCAGGCGGTCGTCGGCAATGAACGGCGTATAGGCGCCGCTCTTGTCGAGCTTTGCCACGAGGCCCTGGGTGACCGAGCCAAGCAGGAAGACGTCCTGCGCCGCCGAATAGGTGAGGCTTTCTGGATAGGACAGGTCGGTGGCAAAGCCGATATCGTCCGCCAGGGCCGGTGCGGCAAGAGCAAGCAGTGCGGCGCTCGCGACGCCGGCCAGAAGAGTGCGATGGATCATTTTGCATTCCTTTCGATCATCGATGGTGACGATCTAGGGCGTGCTGCCTCGCTGCGGAAATTCGGCCTCACGATTGGAGGTATCGATCATGTCGATGGCTCGATGCGGCACTGCGCGGGACCGGCAGCCGGGTATCGATTGAGGTGATGACTGTCACTCGTCACTTCGATTTCCCGCTCCGGCGGAACGCGATCATGTTCGCCCGACACGAACCGCAGCCCTTCCGCGGCGCGCAAAAGGAAACCCCAAAATGCTAGATTTCTATTTCCATGCCACGCCCAATTCGATGAAAGTGGCCGTGCTCCTGCATGAACTGGAGATACCCTTCGCGGTAAAGCCAGTGGACATCTTCAAGGGCGAGCAGCATCTGCCCAATTTCCGGGCCATCAATCCCAACGGCAAGGTCCCGGCCATTGTCGACGATGGCACGGTGGTCTTCGATTCCCACGCTATCCTGCTCTATCTGGCCGAAAAGCACGGCGCCTTCCTGCCGAGGGATGAAGAATACCCGGTCATACTGTCCTGGCTGCAACTGGTGGCCACGGGCCTGTCGCCCTTCTCCGGCCAGGCCATTCACTTCATGCATTATGCGCCCGAGCAGCTGCCCTACGCCATCAACCGCTACACAAGGGAAGTGGCCCGGCACTATGAGGTGCTCGACGAGCGTCTTGGGCGCGCGCGATATTTGGCCGGCAACACCTATTCCATCGCCGACATGGCGCTCTGGGGATGGGCCGCTTCGGCCGGCTATGTTTTTGGACAGACCGGCCTCAGCGCGTATCCCAGCGTCCAGCGTTGCATGACGGAAATGGCAGCACGCCCGGCAGTTCAACGGGCGCTGGAACTAAAAGCCACGCACGTGTTCAAGTCGGAACTCGATGCCGGCTCCCGCAAGGCGATGTTCCCGCAGAACGAACGTCAGGTCGACTAAGGAGCGGATGGGGGCGTTCATAGATGCAATCCAGAGTTATCGAATGGATGAGCCGGTAGTGCTGGTCACCACTCGCTGCCGGCCGCGAACGATATTCAGCACCCCTAGGCATCTTGTCCGTTCTACATGTGCAGGCCACTTTTTCACGAGAGTCGGCTTGGAATTTCGAACTTTACTCATTGCAATTGCAAGATAATTTCGAAATCCAACAAAATTGCGTGTCCGCTAAGCGCGCCTACCGCGGCACCCCTGTTTTTAAGGATCGCCATTGCTCTGGCGTTTGTGTCTTGATCTCGAATTGATCCTGCGTTCGCGTGTAGCTATGGCCGCCGAGGCGGCCAACGGCGTCCATGGCGTGCTGGTCGATGTGCAGGTTGCTCGCGTCGACGGCGCTACTGCGCACATAAAGGCCGACGACTTCGCCAAGAATGATTTCGCGCGCCTTGCCGACTTCCAGCGTCATGTAGCGGCGGCATTCGAGGGCTGCAGGCGCCGCAAGGATGCGGGGACTGCGGACGGCGTGGCCGGGTACGGTTTCCAGCCCGGCTTCAGCCAGTTCGTCGACGTCCGGCCCGAACTTGATGGCGCAGATTTCCATCTGGTCCACCAGCGCCTGATCGACGATATGAACGGTGAACTCTCCAGTCTCGCGGATATTGCGGGCCGTGTCCTTGAAGCGCATGTCGGCATAGTTCTCAACACCCACCGCAACGATGGCGGGGTCGTGCGTCAGGACATTGAAAAAGCTGAAGGGCCCGGCATTGGCCCTCCCATCAACGCTGAGCGTCGTGATCAGGGCGATTGGACGAGGAATGACCGTGCCGATCAACAGCTTGTAGCGTTCCCGTTCATTGAGGGCGGCGAAGTCGAAATGTGTGTGCTCCATCAGACGGCGATCCGGCAGGTTTCGAGCGGTGTGTGGCGGCTGAGGTTTTCGAAACCGTCGCTGGTGACGAGATAACAGTCGCCGATATTGCAGCCGGCCGATTGGGCTTCGAGCCACTGGGTATGCAGCACGAAGACCATGCCTTCTTCCAGCCGGTCGAAATTGTGCGAGGAGACGTTGAAGCTGTTCTGCGCCCCTGCCATGCCGACCGAATGGCCGAGATTGGGGTTATGCGGGCCGTGCGTGGCCGGATAGATATGCATGAGCCTGCGGCCTTGCGCTTCCCAATCGGCATCGGGCACATATTGGCGGGGAACGAGACGCGCACCGCCATCATCGGCCGGGCTCCAGTTATAGGGCATGGTCCGGGCCTGCGGGGAAGCGAGTAGGCCATGCTCTATATAGCTTTCGAAGGCGGCGTTGTTGATCTCGCTGATCAGCGCACCGGGCCGGATCAGCTTTTCAGCGCGCTTGACGCCCTCGGTACAGGCCGCCAGCACCTTTTCCTGACGCGCTGTGATGTCGCCCACGGTGATCATGCGGGCCGTCTGGGCGGTATAGCCGCGATAGGTGACGTTGGAGATGTAGAGATTTATGAGATCGCCCGGCCGCACGATATGGCCATAGGGCTTGCCGCAATGGGTGCCGTATTCGTTGATGCCGATCTGGTAGCCATCGCCGGTCTCGCCGCCTCGCGCCAGCTGCGCGAAGCTGAAGGCAGCGTAGATTTCGGCATCGGTCACGCCGGGGCGGGTGACGTGATAGGCGGCCTGGGTGCCGATGGAGATCAGCTGCGCGGCGGCGCGGAACATTTCCACTTCGCGCGGGCTGCGAATCTTCTGCATGCGGTCGATGATTGCATTGTCGCGAACGAATTTGGCCTTGGGGAGATTCTCTTCGAGCCCAGCCCAGAATTCCTTCGAAGTGCGGTCGCCCAATAGCCCGATCTGGCCTTTGGCAAGGCCAAGCTTGTCCAACAGTTTTGCCACAGCCTCGGCGGTCAACGTGGTCGATGAACCTGGCCGGTCGGCATATTCGCGGCCGATGGCGCCTACCTGCCAGATGTCTTCCACCAGAACCGGCTCCCCGCCCGGCGGCAGGATCACCGATTGGGTGAAAAAAGAGACCAGCGTCAGCGGCTTGTCGCTGTCGGTGGGCACGATGAGCACGCCTTCGCGCATCCAGTCGCAGACATAGCGCAGGTAGGCATTGGAGGTGTGGAACCAGCCGACCATGTCAGTATGGATCACCAATGCGTCGTGCCCGGCGAGGACGGCTTCGCGGCGGATGCGGCGCAGGCGCTCCTCATATTCGGCTTCCGGCAGCGGCGGGGGAGCAACGAAGTCGAAATCAGGGGCGAAATCGGCAAGCAGGGTCTCGATCCCGCGCTTGGCGCCGGGCGTGTGCATGTTCATGACAGTCGGTCCTTTGTTCGGCGCCGGGCGCCACTGATTGCGTTAAGTGCGGGCCAGTACCCTGCGGCCGACAATGAGGCCGATGAGCACAAGGCCGATGAGAATTCCGGACATGGCGGCCACCCGCACATCCAGCCCTTCTTCGATGAGGGCAAACATGCGTAGGGGCAGAACAGTGGTCTGAGGATCGGCGAGGAAGAGCGAGATCGACACATTGTCGAGCGACTGGATGAAAACGAGGAAACCGCCGGCGAGAATGCCGGGAAGCATCAGAGGCAACGTCACCCGGAACAGGGTTCGGACCCAGCTCGCGCCCATAACGGTGGACGCTTCCTCAAGGCTTGGATCGAGGCTCTGCGCCAAGACGGCGGCCGAGCGGTACATCAACGGTCCGAAGATGACGATATGCCCGGCAACGGTAAGCCAGAAGGATGGGCGGATGCCGAGGAACCCGGCAACGATCAACGCGGCGAGGCCATAGACGAGGCTCGGCAGCACCAGTGGCAGCAGCAGCAGCGGCTCGATCGTGCCGGCGGTGCCCCGCCGGACGCGGCTGACGCCGATGGCGGCGGGCACCGCAAAGAGCAGTGCCCCGATGACGGCGGCGGCGGCGATCTTCAGCGAATTGAAGGCCGCGATGTGCTCGGTGGAGGAGCGGACCGGATCGAGCAGTGCCTCGTACCATTTGAGCGAGAAGCCTTCGGGCGGGAAGCGCAGGGTCTGTCCGCCAGTAAAGGACATGGCGATGGCAACGACGATCGGCCCGGCCATATAGACGACGCAGAGCGTGCCGAAGCCGAAAACGAAGAGCTTGTAGAGCCAGGCACGCAGCGGATTGGTGCGCGGGTCAGCCATGGTTGGCGAGCCTCGTGTGGCGGGAGAGGAAGGTGATGGCGAGCAGCACCGCACCCGAGGTGATCAGCAACACCACGGCGATGGCGGCAGCCAGCGGCCAGTCGAACAGGGTGCCGACCTCGCGATAGATAAGCTGCGGCATATAGACATTGCGGGCGCCACCAATGACCGCCTGGGTGACGAAAGAGGCGCTGGTGCTGGCAAAGACCAGCACCCAGCCGGCCAGCAGAGCCGGCAGCATCAGTGGGATCAGCACGGTGACGAGGATGCGCCAGGGACCGGCGCCCGACACTTCGGCAGCTTCGCCGAGATTGGTGGGCAGCCGCGTCAACATGGCGATGAGCGGTAGCACCACGAGCGGCAGATCGATCTGGGTCATGGCCAATACGAGGCCCAGTTCGGTGAACATCAGCGTGAAAGGCCCATCGGCGAGGCCCAAAGCCTGGAACGTGCCGCTGATCGGCCCTTGCCGGCCCAGGATGACGATCCAGGCGAAGGTGCGCACCACATTGCTGGTCAGCATCGGGATCAGCGTGAGGAACAGGATGACCTGCCGCGTGCGCGCGCCGCTGTGCCAGTAGAGCAGGGCAATGGGAATACCCAAAAGCGTTGTGCCCAGCACGGTCTGCACGCCCAGCCGGAAGGTATTGACGAGCACCCGGAAGTTGAACGGATCGCCCAGAAACCGAGCGTAATTATCCAGCGTGAAGCCGTTATCACCGATGAAGCTGTAGCCGATGAGCATTGCGAGCGGCGCCGCGAAGAACAGCACCGACAGGGTGAGCATCGGGGTCAGGAATGGAATGCCGCTCGCACGCATGGCTTAGCCCGCCACGACAGCGTCGAACGCACGAATCCAGGCGTCGCGGTTCTTGTTGATCAGCGGCCAGTCCGGATAGACGAGATTGGGCAGGTTTTCGCGGGTGACATATTGCTCGATCTCGGGCGTCAGCGGCACGTCGCGGTTGGTCGGGAAGGTGGCGGTGGGCGGTGCGGTCAGGGCCTCCTGCGCGGCGGCCGAGATGGCGGCATCCATATAGGCATAGGCCGCGTCGAGATTCTGCGAACCCTTGGTCAGGTGGATATTGACCGGCGCCGCCGGCGAGCCGGTTTCGGGATGGACGAATTCGGCATTGAGGCCGAGGCTCTTCAGCTTTGCGACATTGCCGGTCGAGCACATGAAGACGGCGATCTCTTCCTGCTGGAAGAGCGTCATCTGGCTATTGGTGCTGTCGACGACGTTGTTGAGGTTTTCCGGGTGATCGCGGAACAGCTGGAACACCGCCTCCATGTCGTCCGGGCCGCTGCCATAGATCTTGGCAAGCTGGGTATAGGCCATGACGGCGGTATTGGAGCCGAAGCCGGTCCAGGACACCTTGCCGGCAAATTCGGGATTTTCGAACAGGTCGGCGTAGCCAGCCGGGCGCGGCACGAGGTCGGGATTGTAGCAGATGCCGTTGACCTCGACGGTGACGGTGGGGCCGTATTCACCCTGGAACTCCGGGTCGAGCTTGTCCCAGTTCGAGAGCCGGGAAGGATCGATCTTCTGGATCAGGTCATTTTCGATGGCGACTGCGCCCTGCCCCGGGGACATGAGCAGCGTGTCGAAGGCTGGTGCGTCGGGGCTGGCCATGACCTTGGCCAACTGGTCCTGCGCCAAAGCCGGTGAAATGGTGAGATCAAAGCCCTGTTCGGCAAGGATCGGCGTCAGCACGCGGCGATAGCCATCCTCCCAATTGCCCGGGAAAGTAGCGGCGACGAGCCCGCCCGCTGCGCGGGCCTGCATTGGCAGGAAACCGGCGGCGGCGGCACCGAGGGCGAGAATATTGAACTGGCGGCGGGAAAGCTTTGTCATGTCAGGCACCTTTGGACGTGGATTGTTGGAAATCTGGGATGGGCAAGCCGGCCGGGGCCGGGAAGACGTGACACCGGCTGGTGTCGACGGAGAGGAATGTGGTCTGGCCGGGCGTGCCGGAAAGCGTGGTCGGACTGCGCATCTGACTGGTGCGGATTTCGGTGCCGTCGGCCAGCAACAGCTCGTGCACCAGCGTCGGACCGAGCGCGACGGCGACGCTGACCGTGGCGGCGAGCCTGTTGTCGCCACCTTCCGACACAAGCGTCATATCCTCGGGACGACAGGTGACGACCACCGGCGAACCCGCGAGGAAATCGAGCTGTCGTGGAACGGTAAGCACTTGCCCGCTGGCAAGCCGCACCAGCGACTGCGTCGCGCCGACCTCTTCGACCATACCCGGCAACTGGTTGGTCTGGCCGATGAAGGTGTTGACGAACAGCGACCTGGGTTGGTCATAGACATTGGTCGGCGTGTCGATCTGCTCGACCTGGCCCTTGTTCATCAGCACAAGGCGGCTGGCGAGGCTCTGCGCCTCTTCCTGGTCATGGGTCACGATGAGTGTGGTGATGCCCAGGCTCCGTTGGAGGCGCAGCATTTCCACCTGCAGGTCGAAGCGCAGCGCCCGGTCGAGCGCCCCGAAGGGTTCATCGAGCAGAAGAAGATTGGGTCGCGCGGCGAGGGCTCGCGCCACGGCGACGCGCTGCTGCTGGCCGCCGGATAGTTCACGCGGCAGGCGCTTGGCCATGGTGTCGAGCCGGACCAGCGCCAGCAGTTCGCTGACCCGCTCGCGACGCTGCTGTCGGGGCAGTCCCTGGCAGGCGAGTGGATAGCCGACATTTTCCTCGACGGTGAGATGGGGAAAGAGCGCATAGTTCTGGAACACCATGCCGATGCCCCGCGTCCGCGCCGGCATGCTGTCGAGCCGCTGCTGGCCCATGGTGATCGTGCCTTCCTGCGGGCGGATAAGGCCGGCAATGGAGCGCAGGACCGTGGACTTGCCGCAGCCGCTCGGCCCCAACAGGGCCACAACCTCGCCGGGGCTCACCTCGAACGAAATGCGGTCGATGGCCAGGGCCGTACCATAGCGATGGGTGAGGCCGCTAACGACAAGGCCGGTTGGGGCCGCGCGTTCCGCTTTGTCGATGGTCGAGACTTGATCTGTCATGGTCAGGCTCTCTCGATGATCCTGCCGACAACATTGCAAGGCCTGTGCCAACTCTGAATTTCAGGCGCTTGTATCTTTTCAATCTATTGATATAATTATCAAAATTAGCATTCGCACAAACTTTCGCATATAAATGCGCAAAATAATTCGCATATAAATTCGGATATTATTTTGCACATTTGTGCGCCACATGATGTATTTGTAGGCATCAAGGAATCAGGACGACCATCCATGCCGCCGCGCAAAGCCGCCCGAACCAAGCCGGTCGAAATCGACATCGACGACGCCGAGGACATTACCGACCGCATCTGCGCGACGCTCTCCACCGCCATAGCCGATGGGGCGCTCAAGCCCGGCAGCAAGATCATCGAAGAGGCCATTGCCGAGCATTTCGGCGTCAGCCGGACGGTGGTGCGCGGGGCCCTCGGCGTGCTGCAGCGCGAGCGGCTGCTGGAACGCAAGCGCAATCGCGGCACCTTCGTCGCCGAGCCCAGCATCGAGGAGGCCCATCAGTTGTTCGAAGCGCGCCGTGCTCTGGAGCGCACCATCCTTGAACTGGTCGCGCCGCGCGTGACCGATGCTGATTTCGTCCGTCTCGACGCCATAACTGCCGAAGAGCTAAGGGTGCATGAGCAGGATCATGACGCAGCCAAGGCCAAGTCTATCGGCGATTTCCACGTCGAACTTGCCGCTATAGCCGGCAATGCGGTGCTCAGCGAGATGCTCGCCAAGCTGGTTGCGCGTTTGTCGCTGGTGATGGCACTTTACGAAGATGAGCGTCAGGACGACTGCGGCGCCGACCACCACCGCGCCATCGTCGCGGCGCTACGCGAGAACGATGTCAACAAAGCCAAGCGGCTGATGGACACCCATCTCGGCGACATAGAGGGTCGCGTAAAGCTCACGCCTGGCCAGAGCGAGCGCCACAGCTTCATCTCCGTGCTTGAGGCCTTCAGCGGTTAGCCGGGGGGCGACCTTTTTGACAACATCGCAATCCCGACTAGACCTGCCTTAGCTGTCGCTACTTTGCCCCGAGTGCTATGATGCCCCCTGCTAATGCTGTGTTGAGGATCACGAAGTTTCGCGCATATTGCTGAATCGTTGCCGCAAGTTCGGCGCGGGCGTCGAACAGGCCGCGTTCAGCATTGAGCACATCGAGCACCGGCCCCTCCCCGGCTTCATAGCTGAGACGGGCGAGCTCAAGTTGGCGCGTGGCGCTGTCCTTGAGCTTGGTAGCGGCATCGAGACTGCGACCGTCGCGGCGGACGGCAGCGAGGGCATTTTCGGTTTCTTCGATGGCCATGCGAATGGCGGCCTGCCAGGCGATATAGGCCTGTTCGACGCGGGATAGCGCGATCTGGTGATTGGCGCGCGACTGGCCGCCATCGAGAAAGGGCAGATTGAGCGTCGGGCCGAAACTCCAGCCCAGCGCACTGCCGCCGGCCATATGCGCCAGGCTGATATTGCCGCTCAGCGTCAGCGACGGATAGAGCTGGGCTTCGGCAATGCCGGCCTCTGCTGAGGCGGCCAGTAAGGCACGTTCGGCCGCCTGAATATCGGGGCGCGCGCGAACCAGATCCGCCGGAACTCCGGCATTGACGTTGAGCCGTGGCCAGGGCTGCGGGGCGCCACGCTGCAATGACCGTTCGAGGTCGGCGGCGCTTTGCGCGGTGAGGGTGGCGAGGCGATTGACGCCGCGAATGAAGCCGATTTCCAGCGCCGGCATTTGCAGCATGGTAGCGTCTAGGGCGCTCTGGGCCTGCAGGACGTCGAGCTGCGAGCCGGCGCCATTGTCGAGCAGCGTCTGTGTCAGGGCCTGCGTTTCGCGGCGGGAGGCCAGGCTGAGGCGCGTGAGGGCCAAGGATTCCTGATAGTAGCGTAGGTCGGTATAGGCGTTGATCACCTCGGAGAGAAAGGTCAACCGCGCGGTATCGGCGGAGAAATAAGCCGCTTCCAGATTGGCGCGCGCCGCCGTTCGGGCATTGGTCCCTTGCCCGAACAGATCGAGGAGCCAGCTGGCATTGCCGGTCTTGACCACTGAGGAAACGGGTCCGGCTTCGCCGCTTTCGATGGTCGCAGCAGCGCCGGTCCCGAGTGACGGGCGCCATTCGGCCCCGGCGCCGATCATGCCGGCATTGGCTTCGTTGATGCGTTCGACGGCCTGGGCGATATCGAGGTTTTGCTGCAATCCGCGCTCGACCAATTGGGTCAGCAGCGGATCGCGAAACGCCAGCCACCAGGCATTGCGGCTATTATCGGTCGGCGTAGCCGTGGCGGCGGCGGCAAATTTCACCGGCACCGCCATGGTGGGCGCCTTATGCGTGGTCAGCGACGCGCAGCCGGACAGGAATGCCGCAAGCAGCGACAGGGTCAGCAGCCTCCTGGCAACCGGAAATGCTGGTCGAGACAGGGCGGCGGCATGGGACATGAAGGTGGGTCCTTGAACAGGCATGACGGAGCGCCATTCGCCGGACGGCTGAGGCGGGCGTTTTGTCCGCCGCCAACATTGCGCGGAGATTGCAGCGCGCTTTCCGGGCCGATGCGCCCCCGCAATCTTCGCGCAATCCGCAAGCCGCAAAGGCTGTTGTGGCGCCCCATGTCCGGCGGCGTCTGCCGAGCCAAAAGGCTTCCGGCATCGACGTGACCCGATGGGAACGCTGGATGAGCAAGACCACCACAAAACCTGAATGGGCGCAGAGCGCCCATGACAAGTGCAATGCCGAGCGGATCGCGGCCGGGCTGAAACCGAGGCGGCGCATCGCCCCCTGGATCGTGCTCGGTCTCGTCGCCGCCGGCGCCGGCGGCTTCCTGTTCCTCAATCCAACGCCGGAGGCCGCTCTGGCACCCGTGGCCGCGGAGGATGTGATCAAGCAGATCCGCAGTGCTGAAACCACGCGTCTCGCGCCGATGACCTTGCGCGAAACGGTCAAGGTCAATGGAACGCTCGTGCCGTCGCGTCAGGCCGACGTAGCCGCCCAGGTATCGGCACAGGTGCTCAACGTGCTGGTGCGGCCTGGCGATGCGGTCGAAGCCGGGCAGGTTCTGGTGGAGCTCGACCGCAAGGCGCTCGAAATCCAGCTCGGCCAGGATATGGCGACGGCCGAGGCAACGCGGGCGCAACTGGTTTCGGCCGAGCAGCAATTGGTGCGCAGCCAGGAACTGGCGGACCAGCGGCTCGCCACCACGGCATCGCTCGAACAGGCGCGATCAGCGGCGGAAAATCTGCGGTCGAGCCTCGCCGCGCTCGATGAAGTGGTGAAATCGGCGCAACTGGCGCTGACCAATGCGACCATCGTCGCGCCGATGGATGGCGTCGTGTCCGGGCGCACGGTGGAGCCGGGTCAATTGGTGGCCGCCGGCACCTCACTGCTCACCGTGGTCAATCTCGACGTCATGGAATACCAAGCTTCGGCAACGGTCAGCGCCAGCGCGGCTGTCGCCGCCGGGCAAGCGGTCAGCCTCACCGTGGCGGGGCTCGAAAGCCGAGCCCTTTCCGGCATCGTCACCCGCGTCAACCCGGTAGCCACTGCCGGCACGCGCACCATCCCAATCTATATCGCCGTCGACAATCCCGACCACACGCTGCGCGGCGGCATGTTCGCCACGGGCCAAGTGGCCATTGTCGAAAAGACCGACGCCATCGCCGTGCCAAGCGCGGCTTTGCGTGAGGACGGTTTAGGCCCCTATCTGCTCGGACTGGCCGATGGCACCGTCACGCGCCAATCCGTCGAGCCGGGCACCCGCTGGAACAATGGCCTGCTCATCGAAGTGTCCGGCATCGAGACCGGGGCCCTGCTCGTGACGACGCCGCTAAGCGGGCTCGACGCCGGCGACCGCTTTACGCTGATCGAGGAGTGAGCCCGTGTTCCTCACCCGCATCAGCATCAATCACCCAGTCTTTGCCACCATGGTCATGGTGGCCATCACTGTCTTCGGCCTTTACGCCTATATGCGCCTGCCCATCGAGCAGATGCCCAATGTCGATGAACCGACAGTTTCTATAGTCGTCGGCTATCCCGGCGCCGCACCCGAAACGGTCGAAACCGACGTCATTCGGCCGGTGGAAGAAGCGGTCAATACCATTGCCGGCCTCGCAACCATCCAGTCCACGGCACAGGCCGGTCGCGCCACAATCACGCTGACCTTTGGTCTCAATGAAAGCTCGCTCGAAAAGGCGCAGGAGGTCCGCGACAAGCTCGACCCGGTCCGCGCCGCTTTCCCCAGCGCGGTCGACGAACCGCAGGTCCTGCGCTTCAATTTCAATTCCATGCCGATCATGTCACTGGCCGTGCGGTCTGAGACCATGTCGGATCGCGACCTTACGGCGCTGACCAAGGATGTCATCGCCAAGCGCATCGCCAATGTGCCCGGCGTCGGCAGCGCCAGCGTCATCGGCGGCGTGCCGCGCCAGCTCAATATCGATATCGACCCGGACCGGCTCTCCGCCTTCAACATCAGCGCCAATACGGTGATCGCCGCCCTGCGCAACGCCAATCGCGATCTTGCCGCAGGTTCGGTCACCAGCGGCGACCGATATCAGTCCATCCAGGTTCTGGGGCGGCTGGATCAGGCGCGCGACTTCAACAGTCTCATCGTCGGCGTCTCGGGCAATGCGCCGGTCTATCTCAGCGATGTCGCAACCATCGAAGACAGCGCCGGCGAGGCCGACAGTCTCGCCATCCTCAATGGCGAGCGCGCGCTGGCGGTGGATATCGTCAAGACGCAGGGCGCCAATACGGTTGGCGTGGCGCACGACATCGAGGCGATGATCGACTGGCTGCTGGCCAATGAACTCGCCAATGACGATGTGACGGTCGAAGTCGTGGTCAACAATGCCGAGGCCATCGAGCATTCCTTCCATGCCGTGCAGAGCATGCTGATCGAAGGCGCGGTTTTGGCCGTCGCCATCGTCTTCCTGTTTCTCAATTCCTGGCGCTCGACCATCATCACCGGGCTGACCCTGCCGATCTCGATCATCGGTACAATGATTGCGCTTTACCTCTTCGGCTTCACGCTCAACCTCATGACCATGCTGGGCCTGTCGCTGGCCATCGGCATTCTCATCGACGACGCCATCGTGGTGCGCGAAAACATCACCAGGCATCTGCATATGGGCAAAAGCCACCGGCAGGCGGCCTTCGACGGGACCAATGAAATCGGCCTCGCGGTCCTCGCCACCACCTTTTCCATCGTCGCTGTCTTCCTCCCCATGGCGCTGATGGAAGGGATTATCGGCCGGCTCTTCCTGCAATTCGGCGTCACCGTGTCGGTGGCGGTGCTGATCTCGCTGTTCGTAGCGTTCACACTCGACCCGATGATGTCGAGCGTCTGGTACGATCCGGACTCCCATCCCAACGCCAAGCGCGGCCCCATCGGCCGGGCAGTGCAGAAATTCGAGCATGGCTTTGAGTGGTTCACCCAAGCTTATCGGGGTACTTTGCGCTGGTCGCTGAAGTTCCGCAAGACCGTGCTTACGGCGGTCCTGGGCTCGCTTGCCGCCGCCATGCTGATGTTCCTGCAAATGGGAATCGAATTCCTGCCCGCTTCGGACAATGGCAGCTTCACCTTCAGCGTGGAAACCCCGGCCGGTTCATCCAAGGACTTTACCGCCGCCAAGGTGCGTCAGGCCGAAAGCGTGGTTCACGCCTATCCCGAAGTGCTGCGCACCTATGCCTCGATCGGCGGCGGCGACAGCGGCATGCCCAATTACGGCTCGGTGACGGTGACCCTGGTGCCACAGACGCAGCGCAGCATCACGCCCAACGACCTGATTCCCTTCGTCCGGCGCGATCTGCAAGCCATTCCCGGTGCGACGTTTGAAATTGCGTCGGGCTCGGGCTTCGGTGGCAGTACTGCGCCTCTGTCCATCGCCATCTATGGTGAGCGCACCGAAGTCCTGAAGGACCTCAGCGATCAGTTGCTCGCCAAACTCGGCGAGATCGACGGCCTGATCGATCTCAGTTCCTCGCTCGATGCGGCCGAGCCGGTCATTGGCATCAAGGTCGATAGCGACCTGGCCCAACCCATCGGCGTGTCCGTGGCGCAGATTGCCGAAACCCTGTCGCCACTGATCAGCGGCGAGGAAGTGGCCGACTGGACTTCGCCGAGCGGGGCAGATTATGCCGTCATGGTTCGCCTGCCCGAGACCTTGCGCAATGATGTCGAAGCCATCGGCAATCTACCCATTGCCCAGTCGGGTGCCACCGGCTCCTCGGAAATGGTGACGCTCAACCAGGTCGCCGATGTGGTGGAAGCCTATGGTCCAGCCACGGTCGACCGACGCGACCTGCAACGCAGCGTCACCATCAACGGCTTTCTCGACGGGGTCGAACTGGGCTCGATCACGCCGGTGGTGCAGGCGGCGATGGATTCGCTGAGCTATCCCAGCGGCTATCGCGCCGGTTTTGTCGGTGACGCTGAAATGCTCGACAACACCATGAGCTCGGTCATCACAACGCTGGGGCTAGCGGTGGTGCTGATCTATCTGGTGCTTGCCAGCCAGTTCGGCAGCTTCCTGCAACCGCTGGCTATCATGGGTTCGTTGCCGCTGGCGCTGATCGGGGTGGCGATGGGGCTGATGGTGGGCGGCTCGACGCTCAACGTCTATTCGGCCATTGGCTTCGTCATGTTGATGGGGCTCGTAGTCAAGAACGCCATCCTGCTGGTGGACAATGCCAATCACCACGTGAAGGAGGGCATGAACCTCTATGATGCGCTGGTCGAGGCCGGGGTCACCCGCTTCCGCCCGATCATCATGACCACGCTGGCCATGATCTTCGGCATGGTACCGCTGGCCATCAACCTGCATGGCGGCAGCGGCGAGAATGCGCCCATGGCCCATGCGGTGATCGGCGGTCTGATCAGCTCGACCATTCTGACGCTCGTGGTCGTGCCGGTGCTGCTGACCTATCTCAGCGCCTTCGGAGCCTGGGCAAAACGCTACATGCCCAAATCGCCCGACGCCTATGAACATGCCGAGCCTGACCGTCTCTAGACCGGTAGCTTCACGACCTCGAAGGGGCGCCATCCGGCGCCCCTTTTTTGTTGTCGCGCGAAAAATCGCCTGCCGATGCAGAAAGTTTGGCGCTGCAATCTTGGGACAATGGACGGACATCAAAGTGGGGGTGTTCAAAAGAAAGGAACAGGACAAATGAAAACTCTCCTCCTCGTCGCCACTGTCGCCGCCGTCAGCCTCACCGCCATGCCCGCCTTCGCGGACAATAGCGACGAAGTCCATGGCCGCTCCAAGAACATCGTCGTGAGCGAGCTGCGCGACAATGGCATCGCCGCCACCGGTGTCGAAGAATGGGGTTCCTATATTCGTGCCTGGGTCTCGACCGGCAGCGGCATGATCCTGCTCGATGCCGATACATTGCGGCCCGTGTCCTTCGGTAACCGTGGATGACGAACAAGACTGCAGGTGACACAATGCGCCTGCAGTCTTCTCACTGTCGCGAAACTGCTTCGGGGAAATGGGAATGCGCGTCCTGCTGGTTGAAGACGAAAGGGACATGGCCGAAGCCATGACCGCGGCACTCAGCAGGCAGGACATCGTCGTCGATCATGTGCGCACGCTCGAGCTTGCCGAGGAAGCCTGTCGCAGCGGCGTGCACGACGCCGTCCTGCTTGACCGCAAACTGCCCGATGGCGATGGCTTGTCGCTGATCCCGCTCTTGCGACGGGAACGCGACGGCGTGCCGGTCATCGTGCTCTCCGCGCTGGGCAGTCCAGACCAGCGCATTGTCGGCCTCGACCATGGTGCAGATGATTATTTGGCCAAGCCTTTTTCAGTCGACGAATTGATGGCACGGCTGCGCGCGGTGATGCGCCGGCCTGCCCAGATCGGAGACAACACGGTCTCGGTGGGAAAACTGCTCTATAATCTCACCGAGCGCCAAGCCTATGTCGCCGGAAATCCGCTCGATCTGCCACGCCGCGAATTGCTGGCACTCGAAGTCTTGGTGCGCCGCGCCGGACGGACGGTTGCCCGCAGCGCCCTCGAAGAAGCCGTCTATGGCTATGATGATGAAATCGCTTCCAACACACTCGATTCTCATATTTCGCGGCTGCGGCAGAAACTGGCTCCGGCCGCTGTCGAAATTCATGGCATCCGCGGACTCGGCTACCTTCTGAAAGCAGCACAGTGAAACCCTGGGGTTCCAATTCCCTGCGCGCCCGGCTGACCTGGCGCATGATCATCATGCAGGCGCTGGTGCTCATGACATTCACCGCGGTGGCGGCCGTGCCCATCTATGGCTTTATCAGCGATGATCAACGCTTCGACGACCGGGTTGTCGACGACATCTACAACTCCATTCAGCGTGATGAATCCGGCGCCCTGCAGGTCGGCCTCGACGAGGAATTGCGCGAGAAAATAGCCGAGTATCCGGCGCTCTGGTTCTTTGCCTTCGATGGCGCCGGGAGCTCTGCACAGATGGGGCCGGTGCCCGACCGGCTCCTGCCCATGCTCGGCGCTCTGGTCAATATGCGCTCGGCCAATATTTCCGGGCTCGGCGCCGACGAGACGGTCGTCGCCATCCTGCGGCGGCACGATGGCGAACAAGGCCGGATGTGGATCGTGACGGGAAATGGCCCCGAAATCGGCTTCCGCTCGGTCTTCGGCAATCCCTTTTTTGGCGGGCTGCTATTGATGCTGACCCTGGTATCGTTCCTTGTCATTCCGCTTGTCGTGGGCCGGGAATTACGTGGCGTGGACAAGGTCGCCATCGAGGCGGACCGGATCGATATCGCTCAGCGCGGCAAGCGGCTCTCGCTTGATCACGTGCCGCTGGAGCTTCATTCGCTGGTGGGGGCAGTCAATGCCGCCCTGCAGCGGCTCGACGACGGCATCGAGCGGCGCCATCGCTTCCTGGCAGACGCGGCGCATGAATTGCGCACGCCCATCGCCATCCTGCAGATGCGACTCGAACTCCTGCCCGAAGGCCCTGAACGCGCGCGCCTGCTGATGGATGTGGGCCGGCTTGGCAATCTCGCCAACCAACTGCTCGATCTCGAACGCCTCGAAGCCGAGGTCACCGAGTTCAAGACCATCGATCTGGTGGCATTGGCAGCGCAGGTCGCCTCCGACATGGCCCCGGTGGTCATCGCTGCCGATTGCGAACTGTCTTTTGAGAGCGAAGCCAGATCAGTGTTGATCCATGGCGATACCGCCTCGCTGTCACGCGCGCTGATCAATCTGGTGCAGAATGCCGTCATTCACGGCGGGAATCATACGGCCATCGTCATTTCGGTCGCCCGTGACGGGTGCCTGAGCGTGTCCGACAGCGGTCCCGGCATCGCGCCGGAACATCGCGACAGCATTTTCGAACCTTTCAGCCGCATCGTGCCGCTCGACCAGGGCGCCGGGTTGGGTCTGTCCCTGGTCAAGGACATCATCATGCGCCATGGCGGACACATCACCGTCGGTGACGCGCAAGGCGGTGGGGCAATTTTCGAGGTATCGCTACCGCTCGACACAGATGGCGACACCCATTCCGCCGCCAATGCATAGAGTTGCAAGGCCGCGCCTCAGGGCGCTGCGCTGCAATTCGTAGAGCAGAGTGACGAGGATGCGGGCGCCGGATGCCCCGATGGGGTGGCCAAGAGCGATGGCGCCGCCATTGACGTTTACTATCTCGGGGTTCCAGCCCATGCCTTGATTGACGGCCAGTGCCTGCGCCGCAAAGGCCTCGTTGGCCTCTACGCGATCCAGATTCGCAATCGACCACCCGGCCTTTGCAAGGGCCTTTTGCGAGGCCGGTATAGGTCCCGTACCCATGACCGCCGGGTCAACGCCAACCGTGGCCCAAGAGGCTATGCGGGCCAGCGGGGTGAGGCCACGACGGCTGGCTTCGGCTTCCCGCATCAGCACCAGCGCAGCAGCACCATCATTGAGGCCGGAGGCATTACCTGCTGTGACAGAACCCTCCTTGTCGAAGGCCGAACGCAGTTTTGCCAATCCTTCGGCGTTGGTGTCGGGCCGCAAATGATCGTCGGCATCGACAATAGTCGTTCCTTTGCGGGTCTCGATGGCGACCGGGGCGATCTCCGCGACGAAGTGCCCGGCCTCCTGTGCAGCGGCAGCCTTTTTCTGGCTGGCCAGTGCAAACTGGTCCTGTTGCTCGCGACTGATGGAGAACTGGCGGGCGACGTTTTCGGCGGTGGTGCCCATGTGATAGCCGGAAAAGGCATCCGTCAGCCCATCGATGACCATGGTGTCGACCAGGCTCACCGGACCCATTTTGGTACCTACGCGAAGCGCCTGGCAATGGGGCGAAAGCGACATCGATTCCTGTCCCCCCGCCACGATGATTTCGGCGTCGCCGGAGAGGATCTGCTGCATACCCAGAGCGACGGCACGCAGGCCCGAACCGCAGACCTGATTGACGCCGAAAGCGGTGGCCGATTGCGGAATGCCGGCCTTGATCGCGGCCTGCCGCGCCGGGTTCTGGCCGGCACCGGCGGTCAGAACCTGACCCAGAATGACCTCGTTGATTTCATCGGCCGCGACGCCGGCCCGCTCCAGCGCCGCCTTGATGGCAACGGTGCCCAGATCGTGGGCCGGAACCGTGCTTAGCGGCCCCATGAAGCTGCCGACCGGAGTGCGGGCGGCGCTGACAATGACGATGTCGCTCATGACGCTTCCTCTCCGAGCGCGACGGTGAACCGGGCCTCGGCCTTGGCCTTGATCTCGTTGATGGAAACACCGTCGGCCAGTTCAATGAGTCGCATATCGGTGTCGCCGCGACGAGCGATGGAGAAGACGCCGAGATCGGTGATGACGAGATCGGCGACGCGCTGGCCGGTCAGCGGCAGGTTGCACTGGCGCAATAGCTTGGCCTGACCCTTGGCCTCATGCTCCATGACCACGACGACGCGCTTGACGCCGGCCACGAGGTCCATGGCGCCACCCATGCCCTTGACCATCTTTCCCGGGATCATCCAATTGGCGAGATCGCCGGTCTCGCTGACCTGCATGGCGCCCAGGATCGAAAGGTCGATATGGCCGCCCCGGATCATGCCAAAGCTGTCAGCGCTGGAAAAGAAGCTGGTTTCCGGCAGGGCCGTGATGGTCTGCTTGCCGGCATTGATGAGGTCGGCATCCTCTTCGCCCGCGTAGGGGAAAGGGCCCATGCCCAGCATGCCGTTCTCGCTTTGTAGTCGCACATCCATGCCCTTGGGGATATAGTTGGCCACCAGCGTCGGAATGCCGATACCGAGATTGACGTAGAAACCGTCGCGCAGTTCCTGGGCGGCGCGGGCCGCCATCTGGTCGCGGGTCCATGCCATTATGCCAGCTCCTCATCGCGCGAGCGCACGGTGCGCTGCTCGATATGCTTGACCGGGTTCGGCACGGCGACGATGCGGTCGACGAAAATGCCGGGTGTATGGATCTGGTCGGGATCAAATGAGCCGGTCTCGACCAGCTGCTCGACTTCGGCCACGGTGATATTGCCGGCCGTCGCCATCATCGGATTGAAGTTGCGCGCTGTCATCCGGTAGACGAGATTTCCCTCCGCATCGCCCTTATAGGCATGGACGACGGAGAGGTCGGCAACGAGACCGGTTTCCATCACATAGTCCTCGCCGTCAAAGCTGCGCACTTCCTTGCCCTCGGCAATCAGCGTGCCGACACCAGTCTTGGTGAAAAAGGCCGGAATGCCCGCGCCGCCGGCGCGGATGCGTTCGGCCAGTGTGCCTTGCGGATTGAATTCGAGTTCGAGTTCACCAGAGAGATATTGCTCTGCGAACAGCTTGTTCTCGCCCACATAGGAGGAGATCATTTTCTTGATTTGCCGTGTCGCCAGCAGCCGGCCGAGGCCGATGCCGTCGACACCGGCATTGTTCGAAATGACGGTCAGCTCGCGCGCGCCCGAGCGTTCGATACCTTCGATCAGGGCCTCGGGAATGCCACAAAGACCGAAGCCTCCGGACATGATCGTCATGCCGTCGCGCAGCAGGCCCTCCAGAGCCTCCGCGACGGTCGAATGAACTTTGCGCATGGCATCCTCCCCATTTGTTTCATGGTTTTGCCAAACGCTAGGTCTTGTCGTGCCGAAGCCGTTAGTCGTATTTCTACGACATGATCGCAACGCTCAGCTTCACGCTTGCCGACATGCCGGTGCCGATGGTGTTCGCGACCCATCGCATCATCCGCGACTGCAATACCGAATTCGCGGAGCTCTTCGGCTATGGGCGAAACGACCTGCTCGAAGGCAGTTTCTCGCGGCTCTATCCGGCCATTGCCGACTTTGTGCGTACGGGCGAGATGTGGCGGCATCATCTCCCGGGGGGCGCGGTCTACTACGATGAGCGGGTGATGGCTGGAGCCGATGGAAAACGCTTCTGGTGCCGCGTCAATGGCCGCGCACGCGATGCGGCCGATCCTTTTGCGGCGGCGCTTTATTGCTTCGAGCCGATGAGCCGGCCCGTATCGGAAACCACGCTGAGGCTGACAGGCCGCCAGCGGCAGATTCTCACCCTTGTCGCGCAGGGCAAGACCAATGCGGCAATCGCGGAGGAGGTGGGGCTTTCCCGGCGGACGGTGGAGGCACACAGGCTACGGCTGGCGCGCTCCGTGGGTGTCGCCAATTCGGCCGAGCTGGTCGCCTGGTTCCTGTCGCAGCCCAGCGTCCTAGAATGAGCTCTGGATATAAGTTGCCTTGAGATAAAAGTCCTTTGGCCGCGTGATGTGGCTCAGAATGACACCTGCCAGCCGCTGGCCCTCGCCCTGCGCGATTGCCTCGATCATTTCAAAATGTTCGACAATGGCGATTTCCCTCAATTCCTCGCTGGGAAAAGCACGGGTGCGGATGGGGTGGGTGGCGAAGGTATAGTGCAATATGGCGTCAGCCAGTTGTTGATTGCCGGCGGCCCGATAGAGCACTTCGTGGAAACTGTTGTTGAGGGAAAACACATCGGCGAAACGCTGTGCCCGTGAAGCATCCCGGTGTTGGGTGGCGATGTCCGTCAATCGCTCAACCAGTGCTTTGTCGGCGGGCTGGGTAAAGCGCGACGCGGCGCGAACTTCAAGACATTCGCGAATTTCGTACAGTTCCTCGATCTCGCTGATCGAATAGTCACGTACCTGCACGCCCTTGTTCGGCTGGCGAATGACCAGCCCCATGCGTTCGAGTTCGTCGAACGCCTTGCGCACGGCGTGTCTCGTCGCGTCGGTACGGGCTATGATCTCGTCCTCAACCAGCCGTTCCCGTGGTCTCAACTGGCCGGAAATGATCTGGCGCTGCAGTTCCCTATAGACGGATTCCCAACTTTTTGACTGATCCGCCAAGGCTTTGGTGGGGCGCATGTATGCGTCGACTCCGCAACGTTCATTGTCGCCATCATAGCGAGACTTCCACAGCCATACAATCATCGTTGACATTATCGATAATGATACCGATGATAATGGCGATCAGGGAGGATCGTTGTGTTTCGTATCGGGAGTGGTGCTGGCTTTTCGGGTGATCGTGTCGACGCGCCGCAATCTGTCGTCGCATCGATTGCGGCTGCCGGGCAGGGCGGGGCGGTGATTTTCGAAACGCTGGGCGAGCGCACTTTGGCGCTGGGCCAGATCGCCAAGCGACACAATCCAACCAAGGGCTACGAGCCGCTGTTGGAAGATTTGCTCGAGCCGGTTCTGGCGCAATGCATAAAGGCTGGGATTGTCATCGTCGGCAATTTCGGTCAGGCCAATCCGCCAGCCGCTGCTGCCGCGATCCAGGACATTGCGACCCGTCTCGGTCTGGGCGCGCTACGCATCGCCGTGGTCGTTGGCGATGACCTTGTTGGTCGTATCGATCTCAACGCGACACAACGTTGGGAGGGCGACGAACGCCTGCCCGAGTTGGATGGCGATGTTATCGCCATCAACGCCTATATGGGCGCCCAGCCGATTGCCGAGGCGATCAAGGCCGGCGCGCAGGTGGTGGTCACGGGACGCGTGGCTGACCCGGCTCTGGCGCTCGGCCCGCTTGTGGCGCATTTCGACTGGCGCTGGGACGATCTCGATCTCATGGCCGCGGGCACGTTGATCGGCCATCTGCTCGAATGCGGATCTCAGGTTTCGGGCGGGTTTTTTGCCGATCCCGGTTTCAAGGATGTGCCTGACACCGCCAATATCGGTTTTCCGATCGCCGAGGTTGAGGCCGATGGCAGCTTCGTCATCACCAAGGCCGAAGGCACAGGTGGCGTCGTCGATCTGCGCACCGTCAAGGAGCAGTTGCTCTACGAAATTCACGACCCGGCCGCCTACCTGACGCCCGATGTCACGCTCGATGTGACGGGCGTTAAGCTCGAACTGGCGGGACGCAACCGCGTGAAGGTTTCTGGCGCGCGCGGACACACCGCACCAAGCCACCTTAAGGCGACGGTCAGCTTCTATGGCGACTGGTTGGGTGAGGCCGAGATTTCCTATGCGGGAGCCAATGCCCTGGCGCGGGCACGACTGGCTATCACCACCATCAATGAGCGCATCCAGAACCGGGCTTTGCCCGTGCGACACAGGGCGGACATTTTCGGAACTGTCAGCGCATTCGATTCAGATCATGGCGAATTGCTGGCCGACTTCGGCGACACGCCGTCTGGCGACTACCGGGTGCGCTTCGCCTTTGGTGCGTCCTCACAGCGCGATGTGGAACGGGCCGTACAGGAGGTCAATGCGCTGTATTGCTGCGGACCCGCCGGCGGCGGTGGCGTGCGCCAGAGCGTAAGGCCGCGCGTGCGCACCCTGTCGCATCTGGTTCCGCGCGAACTGGTCGTGCCGGGCTTCCATTTTTTGGAGGCCGGGCAATGAGCGTCGAATTCCGAACGACAAGGCTTCATGAGATTGCCCACGGTCGCTCCGGCGACAAGGGCAATCGGCTCAATGTCAATGTCATCGCCTATGACGAGCGGCATTGGCCGATCCTGCGCGAGCAGGTGACGGCGGAACGTGTGGCGGCGCTCTTTGCCCATCGCGGCGTAACCGATGTGCGCCGCTATGAACTGCCGCTTCTTGGTGCGCTCAATTTTGTCATCGAGGACGCGCTCGAGGGCGGCGTCAATTCCAGCCTTGCCGTGGATACGCACGGCAAGTGCCTCAGCTATCTGGTGCTTGGACTGGATGTCCTTGTGCCGGCCAAAACAGGTGAGAGCCGTGTGGCAGAGCCTGCATTGCAAACGGTTCCGTGAACGGAACAGGGAGGAAAGAATGAACACGAATTCAATGATGCGGGCAGCTCTGCTCGCGGGCGCATCCTTCGCGGTTGTCGCGGCCCAGCCGGTTCTGGCGCAGGACCTGCAACGCGGTGGCAATCTGCGCGTCGGCATTTCGCAGATGGCGCCTTCGCCCGATCCGGTGGTCACCACCTTCGGCGTCAACTGGCTGACGGCCTCGATTGCCTGTGAAGGTCTGTTCGGCGTGGATGAGGCCTGGACGCCCCAGCCCGTCTTGGCCGACAGTTTTGAATATAGCGAAGACGGCAAGACGCTGACCGTCACGCTGCGCGAAGGCCTTAAGTTCCAATCCGGAGCGGACCTGACCTCGGCCGATGTCGTCGCCTCGCTCGAACGTTTCCGCGAGTCGGCGGGCATTGGCGCCTCATTCAAGGGCGTGACCGAGTCCATCGAAGCTGTGGATGACCGGACCATCCAGTTCAACCTCAATACACCGACGCCGATTCTGCCGGGCATTCTGGCTGGTCAGCAGGCCATCATCCTGTCTGTCGCTTCGCTGGAAGGCGCCAGCCCAACTGAGGCAGCGCGCAATCTTGATTGCACCGGGCCCTATGCGATCACCAGCTATACGCCCGACCAGGGCGCCGTGCTGACCCGTTGGGAGGATTATCAGAGCCGGTCCGAACCATCTTCGGCTGCCACCGGTGCCAAGCATGCCTATGCCGACACCATCCAGCTTCGCCTGATGCCGGAAGCGTCGGTGCGACGCGACTCGCTGATCACCGGCGAAATCGACATCGCCATGGAATTGCCGACCGACTTCTTCGACGCGTTGCAGAACGATCCGAACACCGAAGCGGTTGTCGTTCCAAACAACCAGTCGCTGGCCGTGGTGCTGAATACCAAGGACGGCCCGATGGCGGACGTGAACCTGCGCCGGGCCTTCTACTATGCGCTGGAAATGGAGCCGATCATGCTGGCTTCGGTGGGCAATCCCGAGTTCTACACGCTCGATCCGAGCTGGATCCCCGATCCCAACTCGTTCTGGTACACGACATCAGGCGTTCCCGAGGGGTTCGGCACGCCTAATCCCGATAAGGTCAAGGAATATCTCGCAGCGTCCAACTACAAGGGCGAGCCGATCCGGTGGCTGGTGGCCTCCGAGCAGTACCAGAAGCACTATCTGACGGCGATAACCGCTTCCCAGCAGCTGGAAGAATACGGGATCAATGTCGAGATCGTGGAATCGCCCATGGCCAACTATATCCAGGCCCGCGCCGACTCCGCCCAGATGGATGCATTCTCGAGCTTCCTGCCCACTTACGTGGACCCGACCTCGATCGCCTATCTCAATGCCAGCTATCCAGGCTTCTGGACCGATCCGACCAAGATGGAGCTGATGAGCAAGCTCGCCTCCACCATCGATCCCGATGCACGCAAGGCGATCTTCGAAGAGGTTCATGCCCTGGCCTATGACCAGTTCCCGTGGATCAAGTATGGCACGGAGGCCAATATGTACGGCATTCGCGCCGGTGTTGGTAATCCGGCTCGCGTCCCTGCTCGCGGCTACGATTTCTACAACGTCGCCCCGCCGGCCGCGAACTGACCATGAGCGTTCCTCAGGCGATATCTCCCAACCGCCTGACCGGTGGTGACGAAGAAGTCTTCGTCACCACCAACAAGTCGGTCTGGCAGCGGCTTCTGGCCAATCCTACGGCGATGGTTTCCATCTCCGTCCTAATGGTCATTTCGCTCAGTGCGGTCTTGGCGCCCCTTTTGGCGCCGGGTAATCCGCTTCGGGTGGCCCCTGCCGACCGTTTTATCCCGCCGGGCGTCGGGCACTTCTTCGGCACGGATAATCTGGGCCGCGACATGTTCAAGATGGTGCTGCATGGCGGCCGCACCTCGCTGCTAGTCGGCCTCGTCGTAACCGTCATTTCCATGTCCATTGCCGTGGTGCTGGGCGCCGTCTCCGGCTTCTATCGCCAGGTCGACGTGGTGCTGATGCGGCTTGTCGATGGCCTCATGGCCTTTCCCGGCATCGTGCTGGCCACGGCTGCCGCCGGCATTATGGGCCCGTCCATGACGACGGTGATCACCTCCCTTTCCATCGTGCTGATCGCCCCCTCGCTGCGCATCGTGCGCGGACAGGTTCTCGTCGTGCGCGAATTGCAGATGATCGAGGCAGCCCGTTCGGTGGGCGTGCCGACATTGCGCCTGTTTACCCGCTATATCCTGCCCGCCGTCAGCTCGCCCATTCTCGTCCAGGCATCCTTCATCTTCTCGGCCGCCGTGCTGGGCGAGGCCGGCCTCAGCTTCATCGGCGTCGGTATCGGTCCCAAGGAATTGAGCTGGGGCAACGCTCTGACCGAGGCCCGCAACTATATCGCTCAAGCCCCCTGGATCGTGCTGTTCCCGGGTCTTGCGCTGATGCTCACCATTCTGGCGCTCAATCTTCTGGGCGATTCCCTGCGCGACATCCTCGATCCGCGCCTGGCACGGAGGCGCTGATATGCTGCGCTATCTCGGCAAACGCTTTCTTCTGATCCTGCCCACGATCTTCGTGCCGCTGATCCTCGTCTTCCTGCTGCTGCGCCTGTCGCCGGGCGATCCGGCCGGCATGATGCTGGGCGACCAGGCGACGCCCGAGCAGATTGCGGCCCTGCGCACACAACTGGGCCTCGACCAGCCGATCTGGATGCAGTTCTTCATCTGGCTCAAGGGTATAGTCACGCTCGATCTGGGCAATTCGATCTTCTTCCGCGAGCCGGTGATGCAGATCATCCCGCGCTATGCAACGGTTACCATTCTGCTAACGCTCGTCGCCTTGACCCTGGCCATCGCCATCGGCGTCACCATGGGCCTGATCTCGGCCATGAACCGCAACAAGCCCATCGATCGTGGCGTGGTGACGACGGCGGTCCTGGGCATTTCCCTGCCCGAATTCTGGTTTGCCCTGCTGCTTATTTTCGTGTTTTCGGTCACGCTGCGCTGGTTCCCCGTGGCCGGCTACAATCCGCCCGATGCCGGCATCATCGCTTTTGGTGCAACCATCTTCCTGCCGGCTCTCGCGCTCGGCGTTCGTCAGTCCGCACTGATGACGCGCATGATGCGCTCGTCCATGCTCGACGTGCTCAACGAGCCCTATATCACCACGGCCCGCGCTCAGGGCCTGCCGGAAAAGACCGTGATCGGCCGCTACGCCATGCGCACCGCCGCCATGCCGGTGGTGACCGTGGCTGGCCTGTCAGCCGGCTATATGCTCGGCGGCGCCGTCGCCATCGAGATCATCTTCGCTCTGCCTGGCCTCGGCCGCATGCTGGTGGAGGCCGTTGGCCGCCGCGACTATCCGCTGGTGGAAGGCGGCGTGCTCACCATTTCGCTGGTGCTGGCTGTGCTCAATCTTGCCATCGACCTCATCTACGCCCTGCTCGATCCTCGGATACGTTACCAATGACCGCGCATATTGCCCCAATGCCGGCTTCGCCCGTGTCGCCGCCCACAGCACCCAACACGGTGCTGGACGTCGAAAACCTCAGCCTGTCGTTCCGTAACGCGGACGGCCTGCTGCCCATCGTCACCGATGTCTCCTTCTCCATCAGCGCCGGCGAGGCCGTCGCCCTGGTTGGCGAGAGCGGCTGCGGCAAATCCATCACCGCCAGCGCCATCATGGGCATCGCCCCGGAAAATGCCGAGATCGGCGGCATCATCACGCTCAACGGAAAGGTGATCTCGGGCCTGTCGCCAAAGGAGCGGCGCAAGCTCTGTGGGCGGCATATGGGCTTCATCTTTCAGGAGCCGATGACCGCGCTGCATCCGACGCTGACCATCGGGCGGCAGATGACCGATACGCTCAAGCACAATCTGGGCCTGAGCCAATCCGCCGCCACCGACCGCGCTGCCGAACTGCTCGACCGCGTCGGCATTCCGCGCGCCCGCGACATTCTCAAGGGCTATGTGCATGAGCTGTCCGGCGGCATGCGCCAGCGCGTGATGATCGCGCTGGCTATTTCCTGCGGACCCTCGCTGATCATTGCTGACGAGCCGACCACCGCGCTCGACGTCACCATTCAGGCGCAGGTGCTGGACCTGCTCGATGACATGCGGCGCGAATTGAACCTCGCCATGCTGTTCATCACCCACGATCTCGAAGTGGTGGGCGATTTCTGCGACCGCGCCGTGGTCATGTATGCCGGCGATGTCGTCGAGCGCGGCCTCAGCGCCGATGTGGTGCGCAGCCCGGCCCATCCCTATGCCCGCGGCCTTATCGACGCCGTGCCGGCCCATGATGATGGCCGCACGCGGCTGACGCCAATTCTGGGCACGGTGCCGCCGGTGGGGCAGTGGCCGATTGGCTGCCGCTTCGCGCCGCGCTGTACGCGTGCCAACGCGCAATGCGCCACACGCCCGCCGCTGGAGCGTCATGGCCCGACCGATATCCGCTGCTGGCACCCATTGGAGGCAAGCGCATGAGCACCGAACCCATGTTGGCCGTAACCGGCCTCTCCAAGACCTTCAAGACGGTCAAGGCCGTGCGTGACGTGAGCTTCACCATTCCCAAAGGCAAGACCTTTGGACTGGTGGGGGAATCGGGGTCCGGAAAATCCACCACGGCGCGGCTGGTCCTGCGGCTGGTGGAGCCCACGGCCGGCACCATCAATTTCCGTGGTCGGGACCTCGCTTCGCTCTCGCCCAACGCTTTGCGCGCCGAGCGGCGCCACATGCAGATGATCTTTCAGGATCCGTTCGGCTCGCTCAATCCGCGCATGAGCGTGCGAGACACGCTGGTCGAGCCGCAACTGGTGCACGGCATCGGCACGGCCGCCGAGCAGATCAAGACCGCCGAGCGGCTCCTGGCCGAAGTCAGCCTGCCGCGCGCCGCGCTCGATCGTTATCCGCACGAGTTTTCGGGCGGCCAGCGCCAGCGCATCGCCATCGCCCGCGCGCTCGCCACCAACCCCGAATTGATCGTGGCCGACGAACCCGTCAGCGCGCTCGACGTCTCGGTGCAGGCGCAGGTGCTCAACCTGATGCGGGACCTTCAGGACCGCCATAACACGACCATGCTGTTCATTTCGCACGATCTGCGCGTGGTGCAGTTCATGTGCGATGAGATCGGGGTCATGTATCTCGGTGAGATCGTGGAACAGGGGCCGCGCGATCGCATCTATGGCGCTCCCGCCCATCCCTATACCCAAGCCCTCCTTGCTTCTGCACCGGGCAAGGGGAGTGGACAGAGGGCACGGCTCAAGGGCGAGATTCCCAGCGCCCATGCCCTGCCCTCGGGTTGTGCCTTCCGCACCCGATGCCCCCATGCCTTCGAGCGCTGCAGCAGCGAAAAGCCGGCTATGCGCGACATCGGTTCTGGCCAGAAAGCGGCCTGTCATTTGCTTGACCGGGCCATGGCGGCATGAACGGCACCGTCGGCATTGCCAGCGGCAAGGCCATCTATCGCGGCCTGCGCAACGAGATGGGCGATCGCTTCCTCGGCATCCGTTATGCCGAGCCGCCGCTGGGCGCGCTGCGTTTCAAACCGCCGGTCGCTCGTGAAAATCACGGTGTCGTTGACGCGACCCGCTTCGGCTTTGCGCCGCCGCAGACAATCCGTGCGATGCCGGCCTGGGCGCCCAAGGGGGACGGATACGAGACCGGCGAGGACTGTCTCAATCTCAATATCTACACCCCCTCGGCCGACGACAAACGCCGCCCCGTGATTGTCCATGCCTTTGGCGGCGGTTTTCAGTCGGGTTCGGCGCATGGCACCTTCCACCGCGATGCAGAGTTTGCCCGAAAAGGCGATATTGTGCTGGTTCGGCCCAATATGCGGGTGGGTGCCTTGGGCTTTCTGGCGCTGGGCGAAGCCTTTGGCCCCGAATACGCGGCAACCAATCGCGGAATGCTCGATTTCGTAGCCGCCCTCGAATGGGTTCATGACAATATCGCTGCCTTTGGCGGCGACCCGGACAATGTCACGCTGGTCGGCATGTCCTCGGGCGCGTTCACGATCTCGGCACTTTTCGGAGTGGATGGCGTGGCCGATCTTTACCGCCGCGTCTGGCTGATGAGCGGGCCGGCGAGCCGTATCATCGCGCATGCGACGGCTGCTGCGATCACGACGGATTTTCTGGCTCTGGTCGGGGTCGAAGCAGGCGACCGCGCGGCCCTGGAGGCTTTGCCGGTCGAAACCATTCTTGCAGCGCAGGAAAAAGTGCTGGCCGTGCATCTGGGCGAGCGCAATGCGCCGGGCGGGCGGACCTTTGGTATCGTCCTCGACGGGGTGAGCCTGCAACGGCATCCGCTCGACGGGCTGGCCACCGGGCGTTTCGCCGACCACCAGATCGTTGCCGGCTGGGCACGGGACGAGGCGCGCATGTGGTATGCCTTCGGCGTGATGCCCGAAGTCGCCTCGCGCGACATCCTCTTGGCATCCATAGCGCGTTTCCATCCCGGGGACGCCGATATGCGCCTGCAGGCGCTTGAGGCGGAGTTTCCCGGTCTCGGCTATACAAGCTACGAAGAAATCTTCCTGTCCCGCGCCATCTATCGCGATCCGGCTCTGAAAACGCTGGCCGTGCATGCCGACCATGGCGGGGCCGGGTATGGCTATGAGTTTTGCTGGGTGCCTGACTTTGAGAATGGCCGTCTCGGCGCTGCGCATGGCTTCGACGAACCGTTCGTCTTCGACAGCCTTGAAAACGCGCCGCTGGCCGCTTCTGATCCGCATGCCGCAAGGCTTGCGGCGGAAATGTCTAGCGCCCTGGTGCGGTTTGCGAGGGATGGTCAGGGTCTTCGAGAGCCTGATCTCGGCTCACAGTGGCGAACATTCGTCTAGAGAGACGCTGCGGCATAATGCTCCTGCGGTTTCCACTTTCACGCCAGAGCGGTTAGTCTGGAGTGGAATGAAGACGCCCAAAGTCAGACACTAAAAGAGATCAACTCCGATTTGCTCGTTCAGCCCTCAAATCGCCGTCCGTTTCTGAAGCGGTGAAGGTTGGCTGCTTCATATCCGACATGGATGGTTTGCCCCGAGGCGATCTCGGCATCGCCATCGGTCTTGATTGTCAGGGAGCCCAGAGTGTCAGAGGCGGCGTAAATCAGTGTCTCGCCGCCCAGATGCTCCACGTGACGGACTGTCACCGTCCACTGACCATCGGGCGCAATACGCAAATGTTCGGGGCGGATGCCGACCAGGTCGCCGCCCAGCTTTTCGGCTTCCGTGCCGGTAATAAAATTCATCTTTGGTGATCCGATGAAGCCGGCCACGAAGGGCGTGGCGGGGTTGCGATAAAGCTCCATCGGCGCGCCGGCTTGCTCGATATGACCGTCCTTGAGCACGACGATGCGGTCGGCCATGGTCATGGCCTCCACCTGATCGTGCGTGACATAGACCATGGTGGCGCCGATGCGGCTATGGAGTTCGGCCAATTCGACGCGCATCTGGGCGCGGAGCGCCGCGTCGAGATTGCTGAGGGGCTCATCGAACAGAAACACTTTGGGTTTGCGCACGATGGCGCGGCCGATGGCCACGCGCTGGCGCTGTCCTCCGGAAAGCTGCTTCGGCTTGCGGTCGAGCAGGTGTGTCAGTTGCAGCGTATCCGCCGCCTCCTTAACCCGCGCCTCGATCTCGGCCTTGGGCATGCCGGACAGTTTGAGACCGAAACCGATATTGTCGGCGACGCTCATATGCGGATAGAGCGCATAGGACTGGAACACCATGGCGATGCCGCGCTGGGACGGATCGCGTGTGGTGACGTCATCGCTGCCAATATGGATAGTGCCGCCCGAAACCTCTTCGAGCCCCGCGATCATGCGCAGCAGCGTGGACTTGCCGCAGCCGGAGGGGCCGACCAGCACTGTGAAGGACCCATCGGGGATGGTGAGGTCGAGACCGGGAATGATCTCGACGGCGCCATAGCGTTTCTGGACGGCGGTGAAGACGACATCAGCCATTGGGCTTCTCCTCGGTGAGATCGGCGCTGCGGACGGAGACGGTGCCATCGAGTGTGGCGAAGCCGTCGTCCGCAAACAGGGAAATACTGGTGGCGCCCACCCGGTAATAGCGGAAGCTCAGGGCGCGGAAATCGTTGATGTAGAGGATGCCAAGGCCCAGTTCGGGGTCGATGACGAGGTCGAGCATGTATTGCCCATCGGCGCTGGGCGGAAAGGCGACGCGTGGCGCGCCATTGGGATCGTTGTTGTAAAGGAAAGCGGCTTCGCCTGAGGCCGTGTCGATTTCGAGCGTGCTGACGCGGCCGGAATTGGTGGCGGTGAAAATGAGGCCGAACCGGGTACCGGGTTTTACCGAAAGCTCGGTGCTCGCGCGCAAAGCGGTGTCGGGCGCACCGACTTCGAGCGCGCCGGGCGAGAGCGTCGCGCGCGCGGTGTCGAATTGGGTGGCAAGACCATCTGGCAGACTGACGGCCAAGGCACCATCATAGGTACGCTTGAGGGCGTGCATGATGAGATCGCCACCCCAGACGAGGTTCATGGCATCTTTGCGCAGGTTCTTGTGCGCGACCCAGCCGAAGAGCAGGCGGTCCTCGCCTGTACCGGCGGATTTGCCGGCATAGAAGCCGCGACCATCGAGGGCGTCATAAGGACCGTATTGGTAAGGCCCGGCGCTGTCGCCGGCGGTGAGATAGCGCACCTGGCGTGAGGCATCGCGCTGGTCGGAATAGAGCAGAAACCAGTCCTCGCCTTCGGTGAAGAGGTCGGGCACTTCGAGGTTGAACGGGGAGTCTTCGCTGTAGAGGGGGGTGGCGGCGGTCCAGGCGGCGAGATCAGGCGAGGTATAAAGGCCGATGGCGGCCTTGCTGTCTTGGCGCGTGGTCAGCAGCATCCACCAGGCATTGGCCTCTCGGTTCCAGAACACGAAGGGATCGCGAAAATCCCATTCGTCATAGTCGGGCAGACCGGCAAAGGTGGTATCCGGAATTTTCGTCCAGGGACCGGCGAGCGTTTCGGCGCGGGCCTCCATGGTGACTTCCTTGGGACGACCCTCGGGATTATGCCCGGTATAATAGAGCCGGTAGCCGCCCTCGGGATCGGCGATGACGCTGCCGCTGCCGGTCCAGTAATCGGGCGATCCGGCCGCGCCGACCGGCACCGTTTCGACCGGGACGGACCATTCGCCGAGATCGGACATCTGGGACATGAACCAGGGATGCCGTCCTTGGTTCTGTAGATAGAACACCGAATAGGTGCCGTTTTCGTAGAACGGGTTCGGGTCGCCGACGCCGGCCACTTCACCGGCGAAGTAAAGCGGCGCCGCCTGAGCCGGGATGCAGCCTGCCAACAATAGTGCAGTGAGCACGCTACGCATCGGCGGGCTCCAGGTGCCGCACGGTGAGCGCGGCCTCAGGATCAGCGGGGAAAAAGAGATTGCTGATCCAGACCAGACCATCGGCTGCACCAAGTTCGACCAGACCGCGATCGATATAGATGGTCAGGTCGAGTATGCCGCTTTGCGGCCATGGCAGATCGACGGCGTAGTCGTGAGCGAATTCGTCCACGCCATTGAGGGCGCGCCTTATGGTACGGATGGAGCCGTGACGGGCGTCGGTGCGCCGGATGATAAAGCTCGGCTCGCGCTCTCCGAAAAGCGCAATGGCCAGGACTTCGCCCGGGTTCAGATCGGCAAGCAGATCGGTGCGGCTGGTCCCGGAAAGGCCAGCATCCGTGAACCCCGACTGCACCGAGAACGGCACGCTGGAGGCGATCCGCAGGCCATCGGGCGTCTCGACGAGGCGCAACTGCCGCGGCAGCGACATTACGCCCCGGAAGGCGACAGTGCGGGTCTGGCGTGCATAGAGCCAGTTGCTGGCCCAGGCGATCGCGGTGGGCGCCTCGGCGCCGCCCCGCTCGAAGAAGGTCTGGGCGGCATAATAGTCGCGACCGTAGTCCAGCCAGAGCTCGGTCTCAGGCGTGTTGGCATTGGTGAAACTCGTGCCGTCAAACTGGCCGAGGAAATATTGCGTGCCTGAGCCGGGGGCATAACTGCCCGGATTGAGCCCGACGATCAACACCCAGACCGTGCTGCCATCGGGAGCGGTGAGCGGCACCATGTCAGGGCATTCCCACGGACCGGGGCTGTGACGGCCATGCGTTTCGCCGAAGCCGGAAAGATGCGTCCAGCTTTTGAGGTCAGCCGAGCCATAGAAGCCGATGGATTGGCCCTCGGTGACCAGCATGATCCATTTGCCGCTGGCTTCGTGCCAGATCACCTTGGGATCGCGGAAGGCAGTGAGGCCGGGATTGGGGACCACCGGATTGGCCGCATCGAGGTCGAAACGGGTCAGCGCGGCATTGGCATGGACGAGACACTGGACCTGGTAGTCGTCCCCCGCCTCGGTACGGCTGTGGGCCGTATAGAACAGCTTGACGCCGTCATCGCTTTCGATGGCGCTGCCGGAAAAACAGGTGCCGAGCTCGGTGGGGTAGAGCGCGATGGGCTGCTCGACCCAGTGCGTGAGATCCATGCTGGTGGCGTGGCCCCAATGCATGGGCCCATGCACAGTGCTGTCCGGATCGTGCTGATAGAACAGGTGCCAGACATTGCCGACACGGATCATGCCATTGGGGTCGTTCATCCAGCCGGAGCGGGGCGAAAAATGCAGATTGGGGCGGAATTTTTCAGTCATGACCTAGCCCTTGACGCCCGAGGACATCACCGAGGCGATGAACTGGCGCTGGAGAATGAGGAAGAAAAGAATGACGGGCACGGCCATGGACACGGCAAAGGCCATGATATTGCCCCATGCCGCCTGATTGGTGCCGAAATAGGCGGACATGGCCACCGAGAGCGGACGGAATTCGGGACCGCGCGTGACCATGACCGGCCAGAGATAAGCGTTCCAGATTTCGAGGAATTGCAGCACGGCAATGGCAGAAATCACCGGCTTGGACAGCGGCATGGCGACATGCCGGTAGATCTGGAAAAAGGAGAACCCATCGATGCGCGCTGCCTCGATCAGCTCTTTGGGCAGGCGCGAGAAGAATTGATAGAAGAGAAAGATCGACATGGCATTGGCGACACCAGGCACGATCTGCACCTGATAACTGTCGATCTGGCCCAGCCAGCCCGCCATCATCAATTGCGGCAGGACGAGGCTTTCGCCGGGCACGGCAAGGGTCGCAAGGATCAGGATCATAACCGGCTTGCGGATCGGCAATGTGCCCTGAGCCAGAACGAAAGCGGCCATGGAGTTGAAGAGAATCGACAGCAGCAGCGTCGAGAAGGTGATCAGCGCCGTATTGGCGAGATAGCGCCCGAAGGGATGGACCGGATCGGTCCAGACCTGCACGTAATTCTCGAAGCTGATGACATGCGGAATGAACGAGCGGATCGAGCCCATGGAGACCATGATCTCCTGCTCGTTGGGATTGAGGCTGATGGTGACCATCATCAGCAGCGGCAGGAGCACGCCCAGCGCCAGAACCAGCGCGAACAGGGACGGCAGAACAGCGTCGCGGGGAATGCGCATCATGCTTCTCCCTCATTCTTGAGCACGCGGCGTTGCAGCAGCGCGATGGCGGTGACGGCGAGGAAGAAGAACACGGCGACGGCCGAGGCATAACCGACCTTCTGCGTCGCATAGCCCTGCTTGAACAGGTAATGGATGATGGTGGTCGTCGCTCCGTTGGGTCCGCCCTTGGTCAGGATGTCGACCTGGGTAAAGAGCTTGAGCGCGCCAACCGTGGTGATGATCAGAAGGAAGATGTTGACGTTCCGCAGCCCCGGCCAGGTGATGTAGCGGAACCGCTGCCAGCGTTTGGCCCCGTCGAGCTTGGCGGCTTCATAAAGGTCCTGCGGAATATCCTGCAGGCCCGCCAGATAGATCAGCATCTGATAGGGAAAGGTCGCCCAGGCTGAAAGCGCCACCACCGACAACATGGCGGTGGATGGATTGCCGAGAAAATCCACGTAATTGCCCTGCCCGGCGAACCATTGATAGACGACGTTGAACGGGCCGGATGGAATGCGGAAAAGCACCGCCCAGATGGAGACGATCACCGTCATCGGCAGCAGCAGCGGCAGAATGGCCACCGAGCGGAAAAAGCTGCGGAAGGGAATGGCGGAATTGAGGATGAGCGCGGCGCCCAGCGACATGCCCAGCTGCACCGGCGTCACGATCAGAGCGAAGAGCACCGTGTTCCAGATCGCCTGCCAGAAAAGCGGGTCGGCGAACATGCGCTCGTAATTGGTGGTGCCGATGATCTTGGTGGGGATCGGCCGCGGCACCAGGCGCTGGGCGGTGAAGGAGAACCAGACCGAGAGCAGGAAGGGTATGACGATCAGCGCGGTGATGAAGATCAGCGCCGGC